>Ga0056134_10000001_pt1 | contig 101012 bp, 105 predicted proteins | sample WorMetGr2BELIZE2_FD_71115 | JGI IMG/M metagenome (GOLD analysis project Ga0056134, IMG submission 71115) | Marine gutless worms symbiont microbial communities from Max Planck institute for Marine Microbiology, Germany - Inanidrilus... ...
CCGCCAACCAAAGCCAAAAACCGCCGCAGCATCTGCCAGTGGCGGCGAATAAACGTCCGCTCTTAATAGAAGCGGACGCCCAAAACACTCTTTCGGACGAGTTTATCAACGATATCGGCCCTTCGCGAACGGTTCTTGAAAGGAATGCTGGAGGCGTTCTCCGGCGACGATGAATTCCGCGTGCGCCTCGCGCTTCTCTTCCCATTGATTGGAATGCGCTGGTGTATGATTCTGCTCAATGAATTTCATTCCGAAGGATGGCGCACCCGACAATTTGCCGGATCTAGCCGTGATCGGGCGTCCGTTCTGGCTGAACAACTGCAAAAGGCGAGAACCATGCTTCTGAGACTTGAGGACACTGAATTTGAGCCCGACGATGGACAATGAAATAAATGACACCCGCCTGAACTTCGCGACTCCACCTTTGGATAATCGGTCGCGTTTCCTGAGACGCCAGTGCATTCGCGCACTCGACGGCGGTGGGCGCGGCCATCTCGGCTCAACACTGTCGCTCATCGAAATACTCAGGGTCCTTTATGACGACATATTGGACGTCAGACCGAATGATCCTGATTGGCCAGAACGGGACCGGTGCATTCTGAGTAAGGGACATGGATGCATTGCTCTGTACGCCATCCTCGCCGATAAGGGGTTTTTCGACGAGTCCCATCTCGACAGTTTTTGCCGCCCGTCATCGATCCTTGGGGGTCATCCTGAACGCCATAAGGTGCCTGGCGTGGAAGCCTCTACCGGAGCGCTCGGACATGGCCTATCGATTGGCGTCGGAATGGCTCTAGCGGCAAGACTCCAGAAACGAAAAAGCCGGGTTTTCGTCGTCACAGGTGATGGAGAAATTAACGAAGGTTCGATTTGGGAAGCCGCCATGAATGCCGGCAAACACCGCCTATCCAATCTCACTGTCCTGGTCGATTACAACAAGCTGCAGTCATACGGTCCGACGGCTGAAGTTCAGGATCTCGAGCCGCTTGTTGATAAATGGCGAAGCTTCGGGTTTTCGGCCGAGGATGTGGACGGGCATGATGTTCACGCCTTGGGAAAAGTCATGTCCTGCTTGCCATTCTCGGAAGACCGCCCGAGCGCAATTATCTGTCACACGGTAAAGAGCAAAGGAATCCCCTTTGCCGAAAACGACCCGACGTGGCACCACAAATCACGAATACCTCCTGAACAAGTCGCCGAGCTCTACGCGGCGTTGGAGCCTATCTGATGCGTCGGACCTGTCTCGAAATGGTCTATGAACTGGCCAAACAAGACCCGCGGATTGTTTTTATCGGGTCCGACCTCGGGCCCGGCACCCTCGATAAAATGAAAAACGAAATGCCCGACCGGTTTTTCATGGAGGGCGTTCAGGAACAACATGTGATCGGAATGGCCGCCGGGATGGCGATGGATGGTTACATCCCCTTCGTAAACACGATCGCCACTTTTTTGACGAGACGGTGTTTCGAACAGGTGGCCGTTGATGTCTGCCTTCACAACCTCCCCGTCCGATTGATCGCGAACGGCGGTGGCCTTGTTTACGCGCCTTTGGGACCTACCCATCTTGCGATCGAAGACATCGGTATCTTGCGAACTCTTCCGAATATGACGATCGTTGCGCCTACCGATGCCGACGAGATGAGACGGTTCATTCCCAAGACAGTCGATCACGCCGGCCCCGTATATATCCGGCTTGCGAAGGGGGGCGACCCCATCGTTTCAAATGACGAAGACGGGTTTGAGATCGGGAAGAGCATCGAACTCCGCCGCGGCCGGGATGTGGCGTTGATCGCAACGGGTGTTATGGTCAACCGTGCCTTGGCGGCAGCCAAGATTCTGGAAGCTGACGGGGTCCAATGCAGTGTCGTCAACATGCATACCTTGAAGCCAATTGACACTGAGCGAATAGATGGGGTCGCGCGGACTACGAGGTTTCTTGTCACCTTGGAGGAACATTCCCTGATTGGTGGTCTAGGCAGTGCAGTTACTGACTATTTGATGGATCAGGCGCCCGAACAAATGCCGTTCGTTAAACGCATGGGAATTCCTGACGAATTTCCGAATGAATACGGCTCCCAGGACTCGATGATGGAAACGCTTGGCTTACAACCGCCGGCAATCGCCGAAACGGTGCGTCAGTTTGTTCGCTCTCAGGCCTGAGCACCATTTCCGAAGGGACGTTTCATTACCGTCAACTTGTGGTTCCTAGACTCACGTCAAGCGCGGTAGTATGGCGCAAGTGCCCCCGGTCCAAGGATCGTTTCCCCATATGGAACTTTTGACTCCCGAAGAAAAAACCATTGGCGACCGGTTTCTTGAGGTTGGGCACTTGGTCGTCGACGCAGAGGATTTGGATGCCTTGTCAAGAATCCGGCAAACCGCATCCCGCCTGGCTGCGGATTTTCTGGGAGTGGAGCAACCCTATGATATTGGAGCATTTCTCGACGGTATATCCACCCAAGTCGACCCGGACCGGTTAAACGAACTGCGCCTGTCGGTGATCAACGGTTTGAATACCCAGACTTGGTTCCGTCCGGCTTATTATTCTCTGGTTCGATCGGCGCTGACGGACTTGGTTGGAAACGAGTTGGCGATGCAAAGGCGCATCAATCTCAGTATCCAGCTTCCCAACGACGACAGTTCTCTTCTACCTGTCCACGCTGACGTGTGGGACGGGGATTCTCCTTTTGAAGTCGTCGTTTGGGTGCCTTTGGTCGACTGCTATCGATCGAAATCGATGTATCTGTTGGAACCGCCGCGTGATCGCGAGGTCCAGTCAAGACTTCACGAGTTCGGCCGCGCCGACGCAGAAGACATCTTCCAGGCTGTTGCTGACGACGTGACATTTATCGATATTGCCTATGGGCAAGTTTTGATATTCAGCCTAACGCTAATGCACGGAAATCGTATCAACGAGGAACGGGAAACGCGCTGGTCCATGAACTGCCGGTTCAAAAGCGTGATGTCCCCCTACGCCGATAAAAAACTCGGGGAGTTTTTCGAACCCATCACGCTCCGGCCAGCGACCCGGATGGGGCTCGATTATCAACTCCCTGGTGAATTTGATGGCTGATCGAAAAGGATACAGGGGATATATCGGCAGTCGTCCCTATTGCGGGAACCGAACCGCACAGCACGTCCAGAATCTGGTCATTCGCGACTATTGTTCGAGGAACGAAATGCCATACCTTCTGAGTGCCACGGAGTATGCCATGGCGGGCTGCTACGTCATGCTTGAGGAGGTGATGCGAGAGCTTCCGAGCCTGGATGGTATTGTGATGTACAGCATTTTCATGCTTCCCAAGCGCCGAGACCGGAGGCTCGAAGTTTATGAGCGCATCCTTACGTCCGGGGCTTCCTTACATGGCGCCCTGGAAAACCTGGCGGTTAAAGACCGAGATGGGTTGCGAGATCTCGAAGACACGATCCGCCTGACGCACCTGATGCGGCGTTCGCAAAATCCATTCGGAAATTCCGATGCCCAAATTGTATAGCAATCTAAAGTTCCTCCGATACACAGACCATATCCAGGCGATTAAGACGAGACAGTTGGTTGCGCCTGTCCACGTGCGCATCAAGCCGATAAATCACTGCAATCATAACTGTTGGTATTGTGCCTACCGTGCTGATCAGTTGCAGCTTGGCGAGGGCATGGACGTCAAAGATCGTATCCCCGACCACAAGATGTTCGAAATTGTCGAGGACTTGGTCGAAATTGGAGTCGAGGCCGTCACATTTTCTGGCGGCGGCGAACCGCTCATATACAAAGCGCTGCCGGAAGTGGTGGAACGGTTGGCTAAGGGTGGCATTCGGGTTGCCGCATTGACAAACGGAGCCAACCTAAAAGGCCGAATGGCCGACGCCTTCGCTGAACACGGCACTTGGCTGAGGGTTTCTATCGATGCATGGGACGATGAGAGTTACGCCAAAAGCCGTGGAATAAAAGCTGGTGAATTTAGCCGCGTCATTGAAAACATGCGGGCATTCTCGGCGCGTGAAAGCAAATGCGTCCTGGGCGTGAGCTTCATCATATCAAGTGACAACGTTGAACATCTGTATGAAGCATGTGCCCTGTTCAAGGAGGTCGGGGTCAATCACGTGAAGTTGTCAGCCGCCGTCGTTTCCAATGATGTACGGGAAAACAACCGCTATCACCGTTCGATCACGGGTCGGGCGGTCGAACTCATCGACCGTGCTTTCACGCTTTCTGATGAACAGTTCAGTGTCATCAATCACTACCATGAGCTTGAAGAGCGATTCGACAAGACCTATGAAACCTGCCCCTTTTTGCAATTTCTAACGGTGATTGGTGCGGACCTCAGCGTCTACACTTGCCAGGATAAGGTCTATAATGAAACAGGGCGGCTCGGGTCGATAAAGGACCGCTCGTTCAAAGAGTTTTGGTTCTCGGAAGAAAACCACCACCGCCTATACGGCATCGACCCTTCTCGGAATTGCCGGCATCACTGTGTCGCGCATGGGAAGAACCTGGCAATCATGGAGTATCTTGACATCGATCCGGAACACGGCCGTTTCGTATGAAACCCAATGCTGGTACCGGCTATGCCTCGGGTGCCAGTGTGCAACCTCTTGATTCGAAGTGCGTTAAGCCATGAACCGGGTGGATTTTGTTTCCAAGCTCCACAAAAGGACACAACGAGACTACCTGCAGAGAGTTGTCGAACATGACAAAGCGGCTTGCCCGCGGAAGGGCAAGCGATTGTTGAGCACGCCGTCTCGATCTACGAACAAGGCCACACTTGGGGTCACCGGATCAAACCCTTGTTGCGGGTCATTGGCGAATGCGGTTGATCGGTTAAAATTGGCGGCACGGCCATCGTTGAACCTTCCGTACCATTCATTTCGGCGCGCGAATCTTCTCGTGGCACCTATATCGACGGCTGGACCATCGGGCCGCTCTGAGTTCCTTTCCCTTTTTCGATAAGTGTGTCGGAGGATTGAGTTGTTTTGGATTCCTCGCTTAGGTAGGTTGAATACGCTTGGCGTTATTTTGACCCGCAATACTTCGTTTCCAACACAGCAAACGGGCCTATGGCAACGATCGACGTTCCTCCGGAAATGGCGCCCTTTGTTCGCCGGTTGAACACCGACCCGAACGACTACGAAGCCAATAAGGCCATCGCTTCATTTCTATGCTACCAAGCGGAGACCCTTCCCCAATCAATAGAGTTTTTCGCGCGGGCGCTTTCACAAAATCGCACCAACGATCCCGATCACAAGCCCATGCTGGAGTCCTTCTCGCGGGCTCTCATCTATATCGGTGATTTTGCAGAAGCCATAAAACCCTTAAGACTCCTGCTTACTCTGTACGACCCCGACTTAAAGTACCTTTATCATTTGGCTCAAGCGAGTTTCAGAACCGGACAAGTTGATATCGTCAACGACGCGGCTAAGGAGATCGTTGAGAGATTCTACGCCTTTGCTGAAAAATTAGCCGAGCGATCGGGCGAACCCCTTACCCAGATTTTGATGCCAAGTAATATCCTGCAGTCTCACTATGGAGAACTCGCGGCTAAGCTCGACCTCTACGCGAAGGCCAAAATACTCGGTCTCACGCCCGACGTGAGAACGCTGCTCCCTGTTCTTGAGGATGAGGTCGTGAACAGGTGCTTATATGTATCTCTAAGGCACAGTATTTCCGATGTAATTGAATTTCCTTCAAGCGCCGAAGAACGCGATTCTTGGGAGGAGAGACACCCGCGTTGCTTAGTCAGTGCAGATTACTATGTCGACCCCGATGGGCGCGGCCTCGAAATGAACCAATTCTACGTTCTCGTCCAACGCAAATGGGAGGAAAGCGGCCGTGGACCTCTCGTCAAGCTGCCGGACAAATATATTGACGCGGGATGGGGCCTGCTGCGCAATCGAGGTCTGCCCGAGGATGGGTGGTTCGTCAGTATTCACGCACGATGCGGGGGATTCCGCCCCGACTCCGTTACCAGCGGTCTCACCTACCACCGAAACAGCAGAATCGAGAATTATCTCCCTGCCATAAAGGCGATCCGTGAGCGCGGCGGATGGGTGGTGCGCCTAGGGGATTCCTCGATGCCGCCGCTGCCGGAGATGGAGGGCGTCATCGACTACGCCCATGCCGATTGGCGGGAAGATTGGATCGACGTCTTCTTTCTTGCCCAAAACCGGTTTTTTGTCGGTGTGCCTTCCGGCCCCAATGCGGTTGCGCAGATGTTTCAGGTGCCGATGGTCTGTGTCAACTGGTTCCCGTTCGAGGACTGGCCGGCCCCGTCGCGGACCATCGTCATATTCAAGCGCTATTGTCGAACCGATGACGGCAGCGGCTTGACGGTTGAAGAGATGGCCAACCCGCCGGTCCGAGGTTTGTTCAGCAAAGACGCCTTTGACTCCAAGGGCATCGAAGTCATCGAAAACAGCCCGGAAGAAATCCTTGATGCGGTGACCGAGATGATGGACCGATGTGACGGCTTGATCGAGTACACGGCCGAAGACGAGAACTTGCAGCAACGTTTCAGGGCCGCCGGCGACCCGTTCAAGGTCGGTGTCAATATTCGGATTGGACGTAGTTTCCTGAACAGGCATCGATCCCTGCTCGGCTGAGCGGGCTTCTCTCGGCACGCGCGGTCATGGTAGTCAAAGGAAATAGGAAGCGTGGCGCCTTGCAAACGGCGACCACTTCGCGCCGGAGAGCCCATGGCAACTGTTGATATCCCCCCCGAAATGGCGCCGTTTGTTCGCCGGTTGAACATCGACCGCAACGACTACGAAGCCAACAAGGCCATGGCTGCGCACCTCGTTTCCAATAAGGAAACGGTTTCAATGTCTTTGGAGTTTTTCTCGCGGGCTCTTTCCCACAACCGGACCGATGACCCCGATCACCAAAGGATGTTGGAAGCATTTTCGGAAGTCCTGATCATTGAGGGCGACTTCGAGACAGCCTTCAAGCCTCTGTTGACACTGGTCACGACCTATCCCTCTCACAATTTGAAACACATCCTCAGTTTAGCCCATACCTGCTTCAGAACCGGGCGGGTCGACGCGGCCTCCGATGTAACGAGACAAATCGTCGGGCACCTTTACGATGGCGCAAAAAAAAGATCCGAGGAAACGGGGGAGCCCATCACCCAGCTCTTGATGCCCGACCACGTCCTGCGGACTCACTTCGGAGAATTGGCTGTAAAACTGGACCTTTTCGGCAAGGCGCGGGTTCTCGGCCTCACGCCCGCCGTGAGGGCAAGGCTGCCGGTTCTCGAGGACGAGGTCGTCAACGGATGCCTATATGAATGCATCAAGGAAAGCCTATCGGACGTCGTCTCCTTTCCCGAAAGCGCCGAAGAACGTGATACCTGGATTGCCGAAAAGCCGGGTCATCTGTGGTTAGACTACTACGTCGATCCCGACGGACGCGGCCTGGATATGAACCATTTCTATGTCCTCGTTCAGAGACACTGGGAAAACAGCGGGCGCGGCCCACTCGCCAGGCTGCCCGAAAAATACGATGACGCTGGCTGGGATTTGCTCCGTAAGCACGGCCTGCCTGAAGGCGGATGGTTTGCCTGTTTTCACGCGCGAGGCGGCGGTTACCGCTCGGACATCAAGAGCGGCCTGACTCACTACCGGAACACCAATATCGAAGACTACATTCCGGCCATGGAAGCGATCCGTGAACGCGGCGGATGGGTGGTGCGCCTCGGCGATGAATCGATGCCTCCGCTGCCAAGAATGGAGGGAGTAATCGACTACGCGCATTGCGATTGGCGGGAACCTTGGATCGACGTTTTCTTGATTGCGCGCAACCGTTTCTTCGTTGGCGTTCCTTCGGGTCCAAATGCGGTCGCACAGATGTTTGAAGTTCCGATGGTGGCCGTTAATTGGTTTCCGTTCGAAGACTGGCCGGCGCCTTCGCGCGTCATCGTAATCTTCAAGCGCTATGTCCGGTCCGCTGACGGCCGTGGCCTGACGGTCCAGGAGATGGCGAACCAACCGTTTCGAGGTCTATTCAACAAAAGCGAGTTCGATGCCCGGGGTGTCGAGGTCGTCGACAACAGCCCGGATGAGACCCGAGAGGCGGTCATCGAGATGATGGATTGGCTCGACGATGAGATCGAGTACACGGCCGAAGACGAAAGCCTGCAGCGGCGCTTTCACACCGTCGGAGACCCCTTCAAGGTCGGCGTCAATATTCGGATTGGGCGGAGTTTCCTGAATAAACACCGATCTTTACTCGGCTAATCGATCTTCTTTGGACAGGCCCGGTCATGGTAGTCAAACGAAGTAGGGAGTACGGCGACCAGATCGCGCTGGAGGGCCCATGGTAACTATCGATATGCCGCCCGAGATGGCGCGATTTGTTCAGCGGTTGCAAACCGACCCGAACGACTACGAGGCCAACAAGGCCGTCGCGTTGTTTCTTCGCTCCAAACCAGAAACCCATTCCCAGTCGCTTAACTTTTTCGCGCGGGCGCTTTCGCACAATCGCGCCTCAGACCCCGATCATCGGTCGCTGCTGGAAACTTATTCGGAAACCCTCTTTGTCAATGGCGAGTTCGAAAGCGCGATCAAGCCCCTGGAAGTTCTCTTGACGACGTATCCCACCGATGCGCTGTACATGACCTATTTGGCCCATGCCGGCTTCAGGACTGGGCGGGCCGAGATGGCCTTCGAAGTGGCGAGGAAGATCGTTGAGCGCCTATATGGGCTTGCCTTGGAACGGTCCGAGCGGTCCGGTGATCCGATCACCCAGATCCTGGTCCCCAACAATATATTGCGGTCACACTTCGGCGAACTGGCGATAAAACTTGACCTCTACGGCAAGGCGCGGATTCTCGGGTTGACGCCCGAGACGCGAGCCCTGCTTCCTGTGCTTGAAGAGGAGGTGGTGAACGGATGCCTGTTTAGGTGCCTCAAAAGCAGTCTTTCGCATGTTATTGATTTCCCGTCGTCAGCCGAGGAACGCAACGCCTGGCTTGAAAAATACTCGGGCAGTCTGGTCAGAACCGAGTACTACACTGATCCGCAAGGACGCGGCCTGGACATGAGCCATTTCTGTGTGCTCGTTCAACGCCACTGGGAGCAAAGTGGACGCGGTCCTCTCGTCAGTCTGCCCGACAAATATGATGAAGCGGGCTGGAATCTTCTCCGCAGCCACGGACTACCGGATGGGGGATGGTTCGTCTGTTTTCATATGAGGAGTGGCGGATACCGACCCGACGCCACAGACGGTGGCATCGCCTACTACCGAAACTCAACCATGGAGGATTATATCCCAGCGATGCAGGCGGTCCGCAAGCGCGGCGGATGGGTGGTGCGTCTCGGTGATCCCTCGATGCCGCCCCTGCCGGATATGGAGGGTGTCATCGACTATGCGGTTTCGGACTGGCGCGAGGATTGGATCGACGTCTTTTTGCTCGCCAGAAACCGCTTTTTCGTCGGCGTTCCCTCCGGACCGAATGCCGTCGCCCATACGTTCGGTGTCCCGATTGTCGAAATCAACCGCTTCCCGTTCAACGATTGGCCCGCCAATTCCAACGTCATCAGTATCTTCAAGCGATACCGCCGGATCAGCGACGGCGGCTACTTGACGATCGAGGAGATGGCGAGCCCTGCGATCCGAGGTCTTTTCAGTAAGAGCGCCTTCGATGCCAAGGGCATCGAAGTCGTCGACAACAGCCCGGAAGAGATTCGCGATACCGTGGTCGAGATGTTGGACCGGCTCGAAGGTGTGATCGAATATACGGCTGAGGATGACAGCCTTCAGGAGCGGTTCGACACCGCAGTGGACCTTTTCAAGGTCGGCGTTAACATCCGGATCGGACGGGATTTCCTGAACAAGCATCGGCCCCTGCTCGGCCAAGCGACCTCACGTCATGCATAAGCGGTCAGCAAGTGAGGTGGAGATGCGACAAAGCTCGCAGACGATGTCGGAAATGGGTGGGCGGCCATGGTAACCGTCGATATACCGCCTGAACTGCTGCCCATGGTTCAGCGTCTGCAAGCCGATCTAAATGACTACGAAGCCAACAAGGCCCTCGCACTGTTTCTCAGTGCCAAACCAGAAACCTTTGCCCAATCTTCGGAATTTCTCGGACGGGCCCTCGCACACAACCGAACCAGCGATCCCGAGCATCAGCGGATGTTGGAAAAATACTCGGAAGTGTTCATTTCGATGGGAGACTTCGAAAGCGCCATCAAGCCTCTGCAGGCACTTATTTCCTCGCCGGCCAATAAGATTCAACATCTGATTTTCCTGGCGCATGCCTGTTTCAGGACCGGGCGGGTCGAGATGGCTTCCGATGCCGCGAAGGCGATCGATGAGCGTTTTTATACGGTGGCCAAAAAAGAAGCCGAGAAATCGGGTGAACCGATTACCCAGGTCCTGGAACCCAGGCAGATACTTCGGTCTCATTTCGGCGAATTGGCCATAAAACTTGATCTTTACGCCAAGGCCCGAATTCTCGGCCTCATTCCTGAAACGAGGGCATTGCTGCCGGTACTCGGGGATGACGTCGTGAACCCCTGCCTCTACGAGTGCCTGAAACTCGCCCTGTCCCAAACCATCGTCTTTCCTTCGTCATCTGAGGAGCGCGACGGGTGGATCGGAAAATACCAAGGCAAGTATTTTCTCGACAATTACGTCGATGCCGACGGACGCGGCTTGGACATGCCCCATTTCCTGGTGTCCGTTCAACGGCAATGGGAAGAAAGCAGACGCGGCCCACTGGTTACCCTTCCGGACAAATACGACGAAAAAGGCTGGGACTTGCTTCAAAAGCGCGGAATGCCGCGCGGAGCGTGGTTCGTCTGTCTTCATGTGCGAACCAGCGGTTATCGTCCGAATACGGTTTCCGCAAACGTAACTCACTACCGCAACTCTGAGATCGAAGACTATTTCCCGGCCATCGATGCGGTCCGCGAACGTGGCGGGTGGGTGGTGCGCCTTGGTGACCATTCGATGCCGCCGCTACCGGATATGGAGGGCGTCATCGACTATGCGGTGTCAGATTGGCGAGAGGATTGGATCGACGTTTTTTTGCTCACCAGAAACCGATTTTTCGTCGGTGTCCCGTCCGGACCGAATGCCGTTGCTCATACGTTCGGTGTCCCAATCATCGAAATCAACCGCTTCCCGTTCAACGATTGGCTCGCGAACTCCAACGTGATCAGTATTTTCAAGCGTTACCGCCGGATCAGCGACGGCGGCTACCTGACGATCGAGGAGATGGCGAGCCCCGCGATCCGCAGTCTTTTCAGCAAGAGCGACTTCGATGCCAAAGGCATCGAGATCGTCGACAACAGCCCGGAAGAGATTCGCGATGCCGTTGTTGAGATGATGGATAGGCGCGAGGGCGTGATCGAATACACGGCCGAGGACGACGAACTGCAGGAGCGGTTCGAAGCCGCGGTGGACCTTTTCAAGGTTGGCGTCAACATCCGGATTGGACGGGAGTTCCTGAACAATCACCGGTCCCTGCTCGGTTAGTTGCGATAAGAGCTCGGAAATTCGGTGCGGGATGCGGTGGCCACACATCATCGCCGGGCGACCGTAAAGTGCTCACATCAATTAGTGCATTGCCGATCAATCGTTCTTTCCCGCGTGCTCGGTCCGATCGCGCATCGGAACAGCTCTCGTCCCAGCCTGATTTCGAACTCTCGGCTCCAACAAACGTTTAGGAAATCTTAAGCGCCGTGAGCGACAAAAGGTCGTGGCGACGATCCAATCCGTGCGATAAAAAATACCGGCAAATTTCGAAAAGAGGCTACGATGAAAAACTGGCTCGCCACGACCTGGAGTATATCGAACCGATTCGGTTGGGGGATATACGGCCTCAATTTGATCCTCGAACTGCAAAGGCGCGGCTCACCGACGCCAATCAGCCTCGGCGAAATCACCACCGACACCCTGCCGCCCGAGGTCAACACGAGCCTGAAACCACTGATCGAGTTTCGCGAACAGAACCTTTCCCAGATGTTCCGATCGGGAAAAGTCGCCAACCTCCAGGACACCGTCGTGCTTCACGCCATGGGCAACGACATGGAATGGGGGATGTACAGCGAGGCATTTCTTGGTGACGTGAACATCGGCGTGATCTTTTTCGAGTATACCGACCTTAGCCCTTCCGCGATCGAACGCGCGTCGCGGCTCGACGCCATTGTCGCCGGATCGACATGGAACGGTGAGCGTCTGACCGACGCCAGCATCGCCAACGTCAGGACGGTCTTTCAGGGAATCGATACCTCCCTGTTTCGGCCACGCAAACCAACCGGGGCCTACGACGGGCGGTTTACGGTCTTTTCAGGCGGCAAACTCGACTTCCGGAAAGGGCAGGACATCGTCATTGCGGCGTTCAAGATATTTTCCGATCGCCACCCGGACGCCCTACTGGTAACGGCATGGCAAAACCTTTGGCCGCTGACGGCGCTGCCGTTCGCCTCGTCCCAGCATACCGAGGGCCTTCCCAACATTTTTCCGGACGGTCGTCTCAACCTGACTGAATGGATCGCACGGAACGGTATCGATCCCGATCGGTTCATCGATATCGGCCTTCGTTCGAACGCTGAAATGCCTGATCTCTTGCGTGATATGGACCTCGCCGTATTTCCCAATCGCTGCGAGGGCGGGACCAATCTCGTCGCAATGGAGACCATGGCCTGCGGTATTCCCTGCATCATCGCCGCCAATACCGGACAACTCGACCTCGTTTCCGACGACCGTTGCTACATTCTCCACGAACAGGGCGCAGTCGAGACCCTCGGAGACGGCACCACGGGCTGGGGCGAGAGCTCGGTCGAGGAACTGGTCGATCGGATGGAAGAAGCCTACGAAAATCGCGACGAAGCAAAACGGCTGGGACAAGCTGGATCGGATTTCATGCGAGACTGGAGTTGGCGCAATCAAATTGGCAAACTTCTCGAATCGATTGAAGAATTCTGCTAGGAAGGACGCGGTCGATTGCGGGTGAATCTGGCCTGAATGGGGCGTGGAAACACCGATTTGAAAACAGGTAGGAGCATCGGATCCACAATGGCAGAAGACACGTCAGACGCGATCGATATGCCAGGCAAAGAAGAGGAAGAACCAGGGAAAAACGGACTGCTCGACCTGATCGACGAGGCAATGAAAGCCGTCAACGACGACGACAATGACCTTGCCATCTCGAAGTGTCATGAAGCCATCAAAATTGATCCAGAGGCCGCCGAACCTTTTTTCCTCTTAGGCCTGATTGCCAAGAATCTCGGCGAAACGGGACGCGCCATTTCTCTTCTCGAGACCGCCCACCAGATGGACCCAAATACCCGAGACTATGCCGATACCCTCGGGGTCATGTATACGAAGACAGGTCAGTTGACCGACGGTCTTTATTTCGCCAAGTTGGCGACGGCTCTTGAACCTCACCCACTTTTCAGCGTTCGGCTCCCGCCGTCGCTAAAGGACATTCCTGGTGCTATTGCGACGGCAACGCCGTCGACCCATCGGGTCGAAGCCATGCGGCTTTTCAACGTCGCTGACTACAGGCGCTCCCTCAAGGAATGCGAACTCGAAATCCGACTTAACAACGCCCGGCAGGACGTTTACGTCCTGCTCGCCCGTAACGCGATTCATCTTAGAAAATATAATCAAGCCGTGGGAGCCCTACAGGCCGCCGTCCAACTCGACGAAGACGACGCTATGGCCTTGGCTCTGCTCGCCAATGCGCTCTTGCACCTCGGGCGGTACGCCGAAAGCGAGGCGGCGGCTAAAAGGGCGATGCGGATGGCGCCGACTGACGCCGAAATCTACGGCACTGCGATGAACGCACTTTTACGCGGTCCGAGCGTCGACCATGATGCGATGAAATCTCTAGCTATCGAGTTTTCGAAAAGGTTTCGAGAATCAATAGACGACGAGTTTATGGAGCCCGTGGCGAAGGAAGAGAACGAACCCATATCCGTGGGTTTTCTATCCAACGCGTTCTACCGAGCGACGGATCATGATCTCTATCAGGGCTGGTTTGCAAAATCGGATGAAAAGCGTGTCGGCTATAGAGGGTACCAGCAATCGGTTCCGGTCGATTCCGTAACGACGACGTTCCAGGCGGGTTGCGAGGACTGGCGGGCCATATACGAAGTCGACCCTTTTACCTTGTCCCTTACGTTGCAAACGGAGGGCCTCGACGCCCTAGTCGACATTTCGGGGTTCGATGGCCCGACCCGGATGAGCCTTCCGGCGATGGTCAACTGCCCCGTCCGGGTCGGCGTGGCGGCCCTCCCGGAACCAGGTCTCGCACCTGGCATCACTCATATTCTATCTGATGAAGTTCTTGAAGAAGGGGACCGTCTTTCACTTCTCCCTGGTCAAAAGTGCGTGACAGTTGAGGGCTCGCTCTTGGCACGCGAGCCATTTGAGGGATTGACGCGCGCGGAGACCTGTCCGGCCCACGAAAAAGGGTTCCTGACCTTTGGCGGCGTGCTCTCTCTCGATCGCCTGACGCCGGACTGCGCCATCTTGTGGGGAGAGGTTCTGCGGAATCATGCCGGATCGAAACTGCTGCTGCTGGATGCGGAAAAAGCCTCCGACGATACTCGGGCCAAAGTTCGCGAGTACTTCGCCCTGGCCGGCGTGGCGGACCGCATCCTTCTGCCGTTGGACGAAGCTCCCGCCGCCCCGGAGACACTAGAGGAGATCACTGCCGCGCTGTCGCCGGTTCAACCGGCTCAGATTCAAGAGATCGACGTTCTTCTCGATACATGCCCCATCAACGGCCGAGCCGAAATCTGCCAGTCTTTGTGGATGGGCGTACCCGTTGTCACACTGCGCTCGGCGCGCCGCTTCGGCCTCCTCGGCGCCAGCATCCTGACCGCCGCCGGCCGAGTGAACTGGATCGCCGACGATCGCCAATCGTTCCACTCCATCGTCGACTCACTAGTCAAGGACATCGGAGTACTGGTGTCGGAGAGAGAGCGGTTGCGCACGGCAATTACAGAATCGGTCCTGTTCGACGTCGCAGGCGCTCGTCGTTCTGTGCGCGAGGCCCTGTCCCGAACTTGCCGGGAGGCACGGGAAAAAGGCTCGCCGGGTGAACCTGAACCACAACCCTCCGACAGGACCGAGTAGCCATGCAGACAGAGGATGCGGCAGAGGACGACGTCGGAACCGGAGACGGCGATTTCGAGCCGGCCGCTGAGGAGTTGTTCGAGCGGAACTTGGAGGCGTTTAAGCAACATCTACCAGCGTTGCACAAGATCATCTCCGAGCACAAACCGATCTCAAAACTGATCTTTTCAGAAGACGGCGAGCCGAACGTCGATTTTCAGGGAACCCACCTCTACGCGAAAGGTGCGGCGACCACCGCTGATGAGCAAGTCAGTTCGTTCGACAGTAACGCCATGCGGTTGTTCATGGGATCGATCACGGCTGACAGTCTCGATCTGCATTCCCGCGAAGCGTTTATCAAGTTCACCGACCGGTTCGACGATAGTGGATTCAAATTCACGCACGCGCCTTATCGGGAAAACGCCTATTTCGCCATCATCCTTGGCGTTGGACTGGGCCTTCACATCCAACCGATTCTTGAACGAACGCGCTGCCGGATGATGGTCATAGTCGAACCCAACATGGATTTCCTATACCACTCTCTATCCGTTACCGAATGGGAACCGATTTTTGAACATTTTACGGGACGTGGCGTGATCGAGATCCATACAGCGAGCGCGCCCAAGATGATCGCTGACCTGATTAAACCCGTCTTCAGAGCGCACAACCCGATGAGCCTCGATGGAGCTGTCCTCTTCGAGCATTATGCGAGTACGATTTTCAGCGAGACCGAAAGAATCATCCAGAAGACGCTAAGAACGGCCGTCATGGGTTTGGGCTTCTACCAGGACGAAGTCAACATGATCTCGCAGTCCTACAAAAACTTGGAAACGGGAACGTCGCGTATAATCGCGCAAACGGGTCCCAACCCGGACGCGCCGGCGTTCATAGTCGCTGCTGGCCCTTCGTTAGAACACTTGATCCCATTTCTGAGGGAAAACCAGGAGAAGGCCGTCATATTTTGCTGCGGAAGCGCAATTTACCAGATGATGAGCCACGGCCTGCGGCCGGACTTTTACGTTTACCCCGAGCGCGTTTCGGACGGTGCAGAGATTCTGACAGACACATCCGCGGAGTACGATTTGACCGGTATCCGGTTTATCGGTTCTTCGACGGTCTTTCCTACATTGAAGGATTACTTCGAGGAATCGATCTTTTTCTTCCGTCCTGGATTGAGCTCGAATCCGATATTCGCGCAGAAAGAAGATCAAGTCTTGACGGTACCGGACCCGCTGGCGGCCAACGCCGGATTATCGGTCGCTGCACATCTAAAATTCCGAGAAATCTATTTTCTCGGAGTTGATTGCGGGAGTTATTCGAAAGAAAAGACTCATGCCAAGGGAAGCTGGTACGAAACTTTCGACAAGGTTTACCACGGCAAATATACCATCCCGCATCCGGGTAATTTCGGCGGGACCGTGTGGGGCGACGCCGTCATGCAGTGGTCGAAGGAGAACATCGAAAACCTGGTTCGCTATCGCCGCGGCTGCACATTTTACAATCTCGGACGGGGCGCCTTATTCAAGGGAACGGCGCCGAGACACCCGAAATCGGTTTCCTTGCCCGACCTCAAGAACCCGAAATCCGACCTAATCGATCGAATTGTCGATGCCTGTCCGGTCTACACACAAGCCGAGTTCGATACCGCATGGGAGAGGGCGGCGTTGATCGACCGGATGCACGAATTCTGCGAAACGATCAAGGATGCTGTCAGGCAAGACGACGATTTCGAGGAGTTCGGATACCTAAAGAGGCTTGCCGAAGTGTTGAAACCAGCAGAACTCGCGGACGCTTTGACGATGCTGTTTCGCGGTACGTTGATGACCACCGTAATCTCGTTCGAATACTACATGAACCGTGCGATCGACCGCGAGGAACGTGAGGTGATGTGGAAAATCTTCGCTGAAGAGTTTTGCGATCAGGTCGATCGCTTGGGCGAACGCGCTATCGAAATATTCACGGGTCTCGAGGACGGAGAACCGTGGGAGACAGATTTCATCGAATGATGGTGCAACGGGTCCGCGAATTTCCGTCGTAACATGAAAAAGTCCCCCAGCCCTAAGGACACCGAAAATCTGCGCAACGCGATTCGCAACGCCGAAACACTTGAGGACTGGAAAAAGGCCGACCGGCTATATGGAGAGCTAGCCGATGTCCAAGAACGCGACGCCTCAACAATAGCGCGCCACGCCCTCGCCGTTCGCAATTGCGGCGATTTCCCACGCGCAACAACGATGACGCGCAAAGCCTGCCGCATGGAGCCAGAGAATATCGAGCACCATATTCAGCTCGGCAAATTGTATCTTGAAATGCATCGCTATCCCGAAGCTGAAAGATACCTCCGTTTGGCCCACGCGATGGACCCGGACGACTTCGAAGCCCTGCGTAGATTAGCCCAAGCGCTCCAACATGAACCAGACAGCCGGGACGAGGCCGAGGAACTCCTGCGCCACGCGCTTGACGTTCACGGCGACCACGTCGCCATTTGGCAGCAACTGGGTGCGATTATCGGCAACGAGCCGAAGCGTCATGCAGAAGCGGAACATGCTTTCCGCAAGTCCCTCGAACTGGTTCCCGGCATTCCGACGACGCTTCATAATCTCGGCCTGCTGTGCCGGCTCCAAGGCCGATTGGACGAAGCGGAAGACTACCTCCTTCAGGCAGTTGAGGGTGCCCCCGAGAACTCCGGTTTCGCCTTCAGTATGGGCCTTTGCTACTACAACATGGAAAGGATGGAAAAGGCCCTCGAGTGGTGTCGAAAATCCGCTGAACTCGACTCCAAGAACGTGGCCGCCAGAGTCTACGTCGCGTTCTGCCTGTTCATGCTCGGCCGAATGCACGAAGGTTGGGAAGCCTACGAGAAAAGGCTCGATCTGACCGAGTTCAAGGGCCTCAACTACAAACGTCCGCGTTGGGATGGAAGCCCCTTGTATGGGCAAACGATATTGCTGCTCTCGGAGCAGGGGTTCGGCGATAACCTTCAGTTCGTCCGTTATGCTGAACTGGTGGCCGAGCGGGGTGGCAACGTCATTCTTGTCGCCATGGACGCTCAAGAGCGCCTTTTCGATTCGGTTTCGGGTGTATCGATGGTGCTACCGGGCTTGACCGCACCGAAGCATTTTCACCGCTACAGTTCCCTGATGAGCCTACCCTATATCTTCGGCACGACGGAAGAAACGATCCCGGCCAATGTCCCTTATCTTCACGCCCGTCCCGAGGACGTCGAAAAATGGCGGCCTCGTATTTCGTCGCGACCCGGGTTGCGTGTTGGCATCGCTTGGCGCGGCAATCCGCAGCACGTGAACGACCGGTTTCGGTCCACCTCGTTGGAAGAAATGTCGCGTCTTTTTGACGTCGAAGGCGTCTCCTTCTTCTCGTTAATGGCCGAGCGGTGGGGAGAAGAACAGGAACTCCCGGATTGCTTGGAAGACATTGGTGCGGATTTCACAGATTTCGCCGACGGAGCCGCCGCCTATGAGCTCCTGGACCTGGTGATTACGATCGATTCTGCTCCATGCCACCTCGCCGGGGGGCTCGGCCGCCCGGTCTGGACGATGTTGCCCAGGGGGCCTGATTTTCGCTGGGGTTTGGAAGGCGAATCGTCACCTTGGTATCCGACAATGAAACTCTATCGCCAGACGTCTCTTGGTGTTTGGGATGACGTCTACGACCGAATTGAACGCGACTTGAAGGCCGCCGCCGAACGTAAACGGTCCGAAGGGTGACGTCGTTTCAAAACAGCGAAGGTGATATCAAACTCGATCAGCGAGGAATTCGCTCAGCGCCGATTTCACCATTTCGATAACACCTGACCAATCCTCGAGTTCCGCCTGACGGAATAGTCTAAGACTGTCATACCAACAGGTCGAGTTACCCTCCAATCCCCATCTCCAGTCAGGTACAAAAGGCAAAAGACACCAGGTCTGAACCCCCAGTGCCCCGGCAAGGTGGACGGTAGCCGTATCAACCGAGATCACTAAATCGAGTTCTTTGACGGCCGATGCCGCATCGGCGAAATCGGAAACATGCGAGCCGATATCTCGAAGGCCTTCTGGAAGGCGGCCGTCTTCGGCGCCGAAATGTAGGCTCACAAAATCGACGCCGTCCATCGCAAACAGGGGCGCCAGTTGGTCCGGGTCGATGGAACGTTTTCGATCTTCCTTGTGGAGCGCTGACCCTTGCCAATTGATTCCGACTTTGACCTTGGCGTCGCCTAAGGCAAGTCGCAAGTCATCCTTAGTATCCGGCGCGTTCAAATAGGCTTTCCCCGACACATCTTCAGGCCCGCTCAGTCCGACGATATGTGGCAGGCTCATGAGCGGCAAAATCAGGTCGACATCGGGAACACCCTCACCCAGTTCGTACACCGGGACTTGCGAATCAAGGCTCTCGAACAATCGCTTCAACGCCGAAGGAACGAGAAGGGAACCCTTGCCGCCCCTGTCCTCGATCGCGCCGATCCACCGGCAAAACTGTATAGCGTCGCCAAAACCCTGCTCGGCGTAACAGACAACCGACCGACCTTCGAGAGGCGTGCCATCCCAAATTGGTCTGGGCGCTGTCAGTTGCGCCTTCGGGTAGGTGGGATCGTTTCGGCGCGCCTCGTATTCTGTGAAACCGGCATTCCAGTTCCCGAGGAGAAGGTTGAGAAGGGCTCGGTTGGTTTTTGCCGGCGCATTGTGATGATCGCTTTCGATCGCCTTGTTGAATTCCTTCATGGCGGCATCATATTGGCCAGCTTCCCGCCGTATGGTGCCCATGAGATTAAGGACCATGGGATCACCAGGATTCAAACCAACTGCCTTGTTGCCATGTTCCAATGCTTGATCAATAAGGCCGAGGTGACGTTCGGTCGTGGCCACCCCGACATGTGGTGACGGTGCGGTGGGATCAGCCACAATAGCGCGCAGGTACATTTCGCGGGCTTCTTCGAGCCGGTTCTTGATCAGATATGCGTTACCAAGATTGGACAGGAGAACTGCGTTATTGGCACCCTCATCGAGGATGCTCTCCAGGAATTCGATACCGGCATCGAGCCGGTTTGTTTGGATCAGGTGACACCCGAGATCGTTTTTGCTGAAAAATGGTCTGGATCGGTCTCCAGGATTTCCCTCAGCTGCGCCTCGAATTCATCCTTTCGACCACGTGCCCGGCAGGTGGACGCATACTGATACTTGGCCTCCATATCGGAAGCATCAACCCGCATGACCGACGCGTATTCCTGCATGGCCTTTCGAAGGCGACCCATGGTCAAATAGACAGCGCCGAGATTCATTCGATATTCGGTATTTTCCGGAGCGAGCTTGATGGCCTGGCGTAACGATTTCTCGGCATCATTGAAATTCCCGCTGGCGCTGAAGGCCGCGGCCAGCATGTTGTGGGCTACCGCGTTGTCGGGGACGAGTTCGGTCAACCCGGCGAACACCCGAGCCGCTTCGGCATAGTCGCCCGCGTCCATCATTTCGCCACCGAGTGTGATGGCTTTTTCGACAACGATACTGAGCTCCTCGTCGAGCCCACCAGATACCAGAATATCAGGGGATTCGGTCATCGACCTGCCTCGTGAAATTGCGTGTCTATCCAGTTCATTCCTCATCCGAATCCAAAAGCCGTTCCATACCCGCATTGAAGGTATTGAGTACGTTGACTTCATGGGCGATGAGTTTCTGCGACGCTTTGAGGCCCTTATAGAACTCGCCTTCGGCGACGTGTCCGCGGATTTTGTCGGAAATATCCGTAGCACTCGGGCATGCTGCCACATAATCCTCGAGACATTTTTCGAAGGTCTTTATGTATTGGTCTTTCTTTTCAGGGAACATGTACGCGCATTGCAGGGCGAAATAGACGCGCGATGCCGGAGTTCCGCATTCCTTCTCGGTCAGGACTTCCTTCTCGCGGAGGATTGTCGCCAGATTGTGGACGACGATCTTAGCGTTGGCACCGATATTCTCGATAACGGCACCATTGATCACCATTTTCTCGCCGGACTTGAAATCTAACTTCAGAGGCACTTCGACTTTCCTTTCTTGAAGATACTCTTTACTCGAAAGCCTTTTTCAACCTGCTTTCTCGACCGAATGTAATGGCCCTTCGGTTTTAGTTTAGGAACAGAGGCGTTAACCAATTCTTGTCATGCCATTCTAGGCGGGATTCTGGCGAATTTCGACCGGCTTGGAAGCGGCAACGGGAAGAGCGGAAAAGTTGAGGAGATATCTGAAATCCAGGCAGCACCTAACAGCCTCGGAACGCGTCCTTGGCTGACAAAATTCTTCAAAGCGGCGACGGCACTGATGGTTAGAAGCCGTCGCTCATGCTTCGATGTTCACGTGTCCGGTGACGGCTTGCTCGCCGGCACTCTTCTGGTCATGCGGGCTCGACTGATTCGTGCTCTCTTCAACAGCTGGCGCCTTGGCCTTCTTTAATTCGAAGGATTCCTCCTTGGGCGGCTTGGCTTGGCCCTGATCAGTCTGGATCTTGCTCGCTTCCCGTGCTTGGGCCAACGCTTGGTTGGGCCACGGCGGGGGCAGGCTATTCACTCTCGTGCTCATAATTTCCTCCTCCGAACAGTCTTAGATCTTCCCGATACGTTCGGAACTGTGACCATAGTAACAGAGTTTGTTACCGCAACTGCAGACAACAAAACTCCACTCGCTGCCCGGATTTGGACACGAAGGGGAGGGAAATATTGCGACCCGAGCGGTCATTAGGTTCTCCTTTCTGGAGTAGATGCTATTCTACAATTGCACACTATACCGGTTCCGGCGAAAATTTTCAACCCACAAAAGACCGCCCGTGGTTGGAACCGCTATAGTATACACCACTCTCCTTGAATAATCCGTTAATTGCCTGGCTGAAAACCCTCTCGATCGACGACCTGAAAGCGACGGCGGACTGAGAAATTTCTTCCCTTTGCGAGGGGTCGAAATTTGCCGGGTGCGCGCAATCGCCCCCTTCCGCGGTGACGTATATCGATTTTTCTTATTTTTTTTCAATGAATTAGAAGAATCCGAAAAGTTGGCCCGCCGTTTGCTGGTATGGGGCGGCATCGTATTTTGTACGGGGATATGCGAAATGGAAGATCTCGGCATCAAGAACTCCGGATATTCGGAAGGCCTGGCAAAAGGTCCCAATGGGCGGGACAAGGCAACGGCACTCGCAGGACTCGCCAATTCCTTTCAGGACTTTCTTGGCAAGGCTGGATTGAAGCTCGATTCGAGTCTCAACGCGCTGACCGACAGCGCTGGCATCAGCGCCATTGCGCCAAGTCGCGAGTCGGCCGATTACAGCGACGATCCGCGGCCCGATTATGGAACGGACAACCGGGACTCAGGCGAACGCCGCTCTGAAAGACGAGACGATGAGCCGCGCGCGGAGGCCCCGAGAGCCAGCGCCGATGATGACGCGCGCCCAGTTCATGACGATCGCCGAGCCGATACGCGCGAGACGTCAAGGTCCGACGCCGGCGATGATTACCGTGACACCGGAAACGACAACCGAGAAACGGCAGCCGACGGTGCTCCTCGTGACAATGATCGCTCGGAAAACGCTTCGAACGACGGCACCGGTGATGCTGATGGAAACAACACAGAAAGCGGCGGCGAAACAGGAAACGGCCAGTCGGACGCCAATGCCAACAACGGAAAAAACGCTGACGCCAACGCGACCCCTGGCGAGCAAGCTGCCGTCGCTCAGGCGAGTGCCACGACCGTTAATGCCGGCTTGATGGCTGCCACCGCCATGCTGAATGGTAAGGCACAGGCGGAACAGGGGCCGTCATCCGAGACGGGCAAGGTCAACACCGCAGAAAACCTCGCCATCACAGGCAACGGCAGCGGCAAGAAAAGTTCTACTCATGGTGGACAGGCGGGTCCGCAACATTCCGCGGCAATTATGGCCTGACCTCGGTCGACGAAATCATCGCCGCCGGTGAAACGCCGGAACGGGCCGAGATGATCATGCGGATGAAACTGAAATTCGCCTTCGGACGTTTCCTGCCGACCGAGGAATTGCTGGACCACCGGGTCGTCGACGAGGAGTCGGTCGAGATCCGTGATGGCGTCACCATTCGGAGGATCGCGACCAATGTCTTCGAGATTTCCTTCGAGGACGAGACGGAGATCATCGACCTCACCGTCAAGCGCGGCCGCAATGATCGATCCGCCTATCCCCTGGGCTTTCAAAGCGTCTCCAGGGACTATTTCTCCATCATTCATTCCGGCCAGGGCGACGGTTGGGATATCAATCGGCCGTGCATGGGCAGTGTCCTAATATTCCAGGGCAAGATTTATCTAGTCGACGCCGGACCGAATATCGCCTACAGCCTGACGGCGCTCGGCATCGGCATCAACGAGATCGAGGGCATATTCCATACCCATTGTCATGACGATCACTTCGCCGGCATCACCAGCCTGCTGCGCACCGACCGGCGCATCAAATACTACGCGACGCCGTTGGTGCGCGCCTCGGTCTTCAAAAAGCTGGCCGCCCTACTCTCGATGGACGAACAAGAAATTCATAAGTACTTCGACGTCAGGGACCTGGAATTCGATGTCTGGAATGACATCAGCGGCCTCGAGGTCCGCCCCTTCTTGTCTCCGCATCCGGTTGAAACCAGCGCCTTCATTTTCCGTGCCTTCTGGGAAAGCCGTTACCTCACCTACGCGCATCTCGCCGACATCACGTCGCGCCAGGTAATGACCGGTATGGTCACCGACGACGACGACGCGCCAGGGATGTCGCAAACGGACTTCGATATCACCTGGGAGAACTACCTGACGCAGGTCGACCTGAAGAAGATCGACATCGGCGGCGGGATGATCCATGGCGAAGCCGAGGACTTCAAGGGTGATCGGTCCGACAAGATCGTACTGGCCCATCGATCCGAACCACTAACTAACTTCCAGAAGGAGATCGGTTCCAGCGCACCTTTCGGTATCGCTGATTCTCTGGTTCCCGATACCTCGGGTAACCTCCGGCGATTCGCCTTCGAGTTTCTGCGTAGCTACTTCCAGGATTTGGACCGTCATTACCTACGCTCGCTTCTCAACAATCCCATCGTCGAATTTGCGCCCGGCGAGATCATTTTGCACAAGAGCCGGGTACCGGATGATGTCTATCTGGTCGTCACCGGAACCGTCGAAAAGATTCGCTCCGAAGACGATGTCTACAACGTCATCTCGGCCGGCGGCCTGATCGGCGAATACACGGGAATCCACCACCTGCCGTCCAAGTCCGCCTACCGGACCGTGAACTTCGTCCGGGCACTGCGCATCAATGCCCGCGCCTACGAAGAAATGATCGCCAGAAACGGCCTCGGCGATTTGATCGACCGAAGGGCGAAAAACCGTGAGATCCTGGAGCAAACCTGGCTGTTCGGCGAGACCGTGTCACCGCCGGTGTTGAACGAGATCTCCGATGCTATGGTGCTGCACGAGTTCGACGCCGGTGAGTCACTCGACGATTTGCCGGACGGCGCTCTTTTCGTCGTCGATATAGGAGAGGTCGAACGCCTGCGCGGCAACGTCGTCGCTGGCACCATCGATTGCCGGAATTTCTTTGCCGAGGAAAGGATCCTGCCCGGCGGCAATGGAACGTTCCGGTATCGGACTTCGAAACCCAGTCGCGTATACGAAATCCCCGCCAACGTTATCGCCGACGTCCCCATCGTCATGTGGAAAATACTCGAAGCCCGTGACCTGAAGAGCATCGAATAAGTCCCCTACCGGTCGGACCGAGGCCTGTGAATACGGCAGTTCGATAGGGTGTCCAAGGTCTCCAGTCCGCATCACGCCAACGTGACCAATTGTTGACAGACGCGGAACACGCGCCCGTTCATTATTGGGCCCGAATGATAATTGACCAACATGGGTGGGAGACTCGGAACGTGAAACGCCAATCGAAACATCATAAAGGTAAACGCCAGCGCCCGCGAAAGGCGTGCCCCTCGACGGAGCCGGAAACGGAGGTCACCGAGGCGGCGCCGTCGCGTCGGGCGTTCCTGAAAAAGCTCCGTAACGGCGGCATCGCGGCTCTTGTCATCGGCGGCGGGGGCTGGTTCGGGGTCCGCGACGTGCAGGCGACCATGCGCGAACACGACCTATCTCGCATCGGCAACGGCATGCCGACGGTGGTGCAAATCCACGACCCTCAATGCCCGACCTGTGTCGCCCTCCAACGCGAGGCCCGCGACGCCGTCTGCGAGGTTGGCGAGGCCAGACTGCAGTTCCTGGTCGCCAACATCCGCACCGCCGAGGGCCGGGAACTGGCGCGCCAGCATCGCGTTGGCCACGTCACCCTTCTGCTCCTCGACGCTAGCGGCCGGCGCCAGAGCGTTCTCACCGGACCACGCAACCGCGACCAATTGGCGGGGGCTTTCAGGGATCACGTAGCCCGCTACGGAGACGAGGAAGGGGCATAAGCCCTAGAGACCATACCCCATGGTCTTCGGCAACCATAAGGTCAGGCCTGGGAAGATCAGGACTACGGCAAGCCCTAAGAGCATGAGGCCGACGTAGGGCAGGATTCCGTGAATGATATCGGCCAGCGGCGCCCGAGCGATCCCCTTGATGACGAACAGGTTCATACCGACCGGCGGCGTGATCAGGGCCAGCTCCAGGTTGATCATGAGGAGGATGCCGTACCAGACCGGGTCGATGGCCAGCGTGTCGAGAACAGGCAGCACGATCGGTGTCGTCACCAGGATGATGGCGATGGTCTCGAGGAACATGCCGAGGACGAAGACGACGGCCATGACGGCGAGAATAAAGCCGTAAGCGCCGACCCCGGCGTCGGTGACCGTGTTAACCAGCCTCGCCGGCAGACCCATGATTGTCAGCACGTGGCCGAAGATGGCGGCGGCGGCCAGGATCATGAACAGCATGGCCGTCAGTTTGGTGGTTTCGAGCCCGGCCTCGTAAAGATCGCGCCAGCCGAAATTGCGATAGACCAGGGCGGCGATGAGGAGTGCAGCGAAGGCGCCGACGCCGGCCGCCTCGGTTGCCGTGAAAATGCCGAAATACATGCCACCCAAGACCAAGGGCGGCAGGATCAGGGCCCAGAAGGCGCGGCGAAGTGCCGCCATGGCTTCCCGGAAACCGGCCCGGGGCTCGCGCTGGATATCGTCGCGCCGGGCATTCTGGGCCATGCAGAAGAGCGCGAAGATCAGCGCCAGCAACAGGCCCGGCAGCAGCCCGGCGATGAAGAGCGCGCCGATCGAGGTCTCCGAAACGACGCCGTAGAGGATCAACGGACCCGAAGGCGGGATCAGGATTCCAAGCGTACCGCCGGCGGCGACGACGCCGTAGGTATCCTTCAAACGGTAGCCGAAACGCTTCATCTGTGGGATGGCGCTGGTCCCGATGGTCAAGGCGGTTGCCACCGAGGAGCCTGAGATGGCGGCGAAGACAGTGCACGACAGCACTGTCGCCACACCGAGACCACCGGGCAGATGGCGGACCAGGGTATGGGCCGTGTCGTAGAGGTCGTCGACGACCTTCGAGCGGATCATGACGTGAGCCATGAAGGCGAACAGCGGCACGGCGACCAAGAGGTAGATGTTGAGCTTGCCGAAGACGATATCGCCGAGACTGGTGATCTGCCCTTCGATGGCGATCAGCAGCCCGATGGAGATCAGGCCGAGGCCGGCGAAGATGGGCAGTCCCGTCAGCAGCAGGGCGACCAGACCGAACAGGATCAGCGCCAGGGTCATCGGGTCAGTCGGTCTCGACCGCATGCCCGCCGGCAGAGGTGACGGGCAGGCCAACAGCGATGCGTAAAAGGCGGTTGGCGGCCGATAGCAGCAGCATGGCGTAGCCGACGACCAGGGCCATCTGGGGTATCCACATGGGCACTTCGACGTAACCGTCCGAGATCAACCCGACCATCTGGCTGAACGCGACCATGTCGAGGCTGCTGTCGAGCATGGCGGCCGCGACGGCCATCACTGCAATCATGCCCCAGATGTCAATCAGGCGCCGTCCGGTCGGCCCCAGGCGGCTGGTCAACAGATCGACGCTAATGTGGTCGCCGCGCCTGAGCGCAGCGGCAACGCCCAGCATCACCGTATAGACGAGGAAATACCCAACCAGTTCGTCGGTCCAGGTCTGCGGCGTGTTGAAGACATAGCGCATGAAGACGCTGTAGGTGACGATCAGCACGGTCGCGACGACCAGTGCCGCGCCGAGCATTGCCGCCGTGCCGGCGAGCACTCGGTCTACGCCTTCGAGCCAGCGAAAAACGGGGCCGCTTTGACCGGCGGCCCCGCCCTTTGATGCGGGTTCCGACGTCATGCGAACCGCTTACATCTTGGCGATCATGTCGAGCAGCTTTTGCCCCTCGCCTCCGGTCGCCTCGTCGAACGCCTTGGAGAATGCCGGTTCCATCACCGCCTTCATCGCCGCGATCTCTTCGGCCGTGTGGATGTGCACTTTCATGCCTTTTTCGGCGAGTTGGCCCGGCGCCTCCTTGGCGGCCTTCTCCGTCGCCTCGATGGCGGCCTGGGCGGCAGTCGCGCCCGCGTCCATGATCGCGTTTTGCTGATCGGCGGTCAGTTCACTGAACCATTTGGGATTGACGTAACCGTGGAAGAAGACGCTGAACAGCGGCGATACGGTGACGTGGTCCTGCACCTCGTAGTATTTGCGCGAATAGGCCGCCGCAATATCGGTCAGGCCGGCGTCGATAACACCCGTTTGCAGGGCGTTGTAGACCTTCGAACCGGACATGGCCGAGGGGGCGGCGCCCAGCGCCTTGAGCCCGGCGTCGACGAGCTTGTTAAGGCCGCGGATCTTCATACCGGCGAAGTCATCCGGCTTGATCAGGGCCTTGCCTTGCGACGTATAGGCCGACATGCGGGTGGTGAACAGCCAGACGACGTTCTTGACGCCCTTCTTCATGAGGAGGCCGTCGAGGTGGTTGGCCGGTGCCGAACCGGGCCATTTCTTGAGCACGTCGAGATCGGTCACTGAATACGGCTTCAGGGTGACGTTCATCTCCGGCACCGTCTTGCCCCATTGGAAGTTGACGGAGAAAGCCGCTTCCATGTCACCCTTGGCGACGGCCGGAAAGTTCTGCTTGGCGCCGAAAGCCTGGTTGGCGCCGAAGATCTGTACGTCGATGCTGCCGCCAGAGCGCTTTTCGATGTCGGCAGCCCAGGCGTCGATCTTCTGGGCGATGTGGTGTTTCGGCGGCAGCTGGTGGCTGACTCGCATGACCGTAGCGTCGGCCTGCGCTGCGGTGGTTGCCAGCAAGGCGATACCGGCGACGGCCGGCAGAACGAATCGTTTCATGTTGGTTCCTCCCTGTTTGGTTATGATTAACTGGCTTAGGACCGGCGTTTTACCACGTCTTCGGCAAAATCCATCATCTCCTGTTCGCGGTCGCGCAGACCCGGCAAGCCGACGAGATTGTTGAAATCATCGAACGTCGTCATCCGGTCGATTACGGCCCCGGTCGTGCCGTCGCGGGCCAGGGTGTCCATCAGCTCGCTGATCGCCTTGGTCACCGCATAGGTGACGGCAACCGGATGGGTCATAATGGCGTAACCGATTTCTTGCAATTCGCGGGCCGGCAACAGCGGTGTCGCTCCGGCTTCGATGTTGTTGGCCAGGCAGGGCCCGTCAAGTCCCGTACAGATGCGACGCATGTCGTCAACCGAGCCCGGTGCTTCGACGAACAACAGATCAGCGCCGACCTCGCGGTAGAGTGCCATGCGTTCGATGGCATCGTCGAGACCGTTGACCGAGAGCGCGTCGGTGCGCGCCATGATGACGAAGTCGGGATCGCTTCGAGCATCGAGTGCCGCTTTCAGCTTGCCGGCCATTTCGGCAACCGGGATCACATCCTTACCGGGCATATGACCGCAGCGTTTGGGGAACACCTGGTCTTCGATGAACATGCCGGCGAGGCCGCTGCGCTCGTAGGTCTTGATTGTGCGTGCCACGTTGGTGACGTTGCCGAAACCGGTATCGCCATCGCCAAATACGGGAATGTCGACGGCGGCGCAGATCCGCGCATAGTGTTCGGCCATCTCGGTCATGCCGAGTTGCGACGTGTCAGGTTCGCCGAGGAGCGCCGCCGAAGCGGCATAACCGCCACAGGTGATGACCTGGAAACCAGCCCGCTCGGCAATGCGCGCCGTGAGCGCATCCTGGACACCGGGCATAACGGCGATCTCCGGCGCCGCAATCAGCTGGCGAAAACGAGTCGTGCGTTTCATGATATGCGGCTTACCCCCAATCGCCGCGCGTGGCAATGGCCAGCCGTTCAGGCGGCGCTGGCCGCGCTTTCGCCTTCGCCTCGAACCAGCCGGTCGTAGTCTTCCATCATCCAGCGAGAGATATCGCCAACGGAAAACGTGCGCTCGTCGATCAATCCGACAGGCGTTACCTCGGCCGCCGTGCCGGTGAGGAAAATCTCGGTGGCGCTGTCGAGTTCGTCGGGCAGGATGGCCCGTTCAATGACCTCGATACCACGCTTCTCCGCCAGTGCGATTACGGTCCGGCGCGTGATGCCGTCGAGGAAGCAATCCGGGATCGGCGTATGCGGCTTGCCGTCACCCATGACCATGAAGATGTTGGCACCGGTGGCTTCCGCGATCTGGCCGCGGTAATCGAGCATCAAGGCGTCGTCGAAGCCCATGTCCTCGGCCTCGTGCTTGGACAGCGTGCAGATCATGTAGAGGCCGGCCGCCTTGGCGTGCACGGGCTCGGTGTCGGGCGCCGGGCGACGCCATTTGGTGGTCCTGAGTTTGATTCCCTTCATGCGCGCTTCCGGCGAGAAATAGGACGGCCAAGGCCAAGAGGCGATGGCGACGTTGATACGCGTCTCCTGCGCCGAGACCCCCATCATCTCGCTGCCGCGCCAGGCAACCGGACGGATGTAACCGTCGATGATGTCGTTTTCGGTGAGTGTCGCCTTACAGGCCTCGTCGATCTCATCAAGCGTATAGGGAATCTCGAAACCAAGGGTACGCGCCGAATAGAACAGGCGCTCGGTATGTTCGCGCAGCTTGAAGATGCGGCCATTGTAGGCCCGCTCGCCCTCGAACACCGAAGATGCGTAATGCAGGCCGTGCGACAGGATGTGCAAGTTGGCGTCGCGCCACGGCACCATCTCGCCGTTGTACCAGATCACGCCGTCACGATCGTCAAAACTGGGACCAGCCATTGAAATAATCTTTCTTCCTGGGACTCGGATAGTGAATGTTATTGCGCCTTGTACCACCAGAAAAAATTTATGTCAACAACACTGACGTAATTTTTCGACTGATGTGCGGGGCCGCATGTGTTATTCGCATGCCAACCCGGAAGACTGCCGGGGCACGGCAAACGACAGAAGAGACGCCAGTTAAGATGTCCGAACAGGGATCACGACCGAAACAGCGGGCCAATCCCCTTTTCCTGAGGGACGAGGAATTGCGCCAAGCCATCGAGTTGCTGTTTTTCGCTTACCGCGACTTCACCGGCGAAGCGGACGCTCTGCTCGAGGATTACGGCTTTGGCCGGGCCCACCACCGGGTCATCTATTTCGTCGGCCGTAACCCGGACATCACCGTGAGCCAGCTTTTGGCGATCCTCAAGATTACGAAGCAGAGCCTGTCCCGAGTCCTTGGCCAGCTGATCGAGGAGGGTTTCGTCGATCAATCGACGGATGACGAGGACCGCCGGCGCCGCTTGCTCAACCTAACCACCAAGGGCCGCAATCTGGAAGCTCTGCTGACCGAGCGCCAAAGCCGGCGCATTGCGCGGGCCTACCGCGAGGCCGGGGCCGAAGCTGTGGAGGGGTTCCGCCGCGTGTTGAGGGGGATCATCAACGAGGACGACCGCGAACGGGTTGCTGAGTTTTTCTTAGCCGAACGCCGTTGAGGCCCACGGCGTGTCGGCCTTGCCGCTGTTCGGTCCTTGTCCTAGAGTCCGGCATCTACCGGGAGCATCGTAAGCGAAGGAAAAGCAAGGTGGGCACAATCAAACCCCGATGCATGACCGATGGTTTCCGCCGTGAATAGATCACTTCGGCAGGGCGCGAAACGCGCGACGGTGCTCGGTTTCGTGATCGCCGGGCTTGCCGCCTGCGATACCGTTTCCAACGTCACAGACCGGTTCGGCCAGCCGCCGGTCATCATGCCCTGTCCGGACTACCGAATCGTCACAGACGCATCGAAACTGGTGAAGTTCAGGGGCAGCGGGACTGACTTGACGGACGTGGAATACGAAGGGCGCATGAACAACATGAGCCTGACCTGCGTCACCCACGTTGACCGCGACACCCGGGACGGTACCGTCGACGTGACCATCGAGGTCGAGTTTTCAGCAGCGCGCGGCGCGGCCAACCGCGACCGTCGCGCCGTATTCCCCTATATCATCGCCGTCGCCGACGCCAATCGGCGAATCCTCTATCGCGAGAAATTTGACATCGCCGTCGCCTTCGAAGGCAACCGCAATGCTTTCGCGTTCAAGAGCAACCCGATTACGCTGGAGTTCGCCGTCAACCCGAACCGCACGACCAAGGATTTTTTCGTTATCGGCGCTTTCGAAGTGAGCAAGGAACAACTCAAGTTCAATCATGAGAGGCGCACACGGGTCCGCCGGTGAGGGCCGGCCATCCGGTTGACCGCCATCGGGAGTCATGGGATATTGCCGTCCGACGATTGAATATAACTCAGTCGACCTTTGCGGGAGAGACCGGTGACGCCCCGGACTTAGGGACGAAGCCGGCGCCGAAGGAGCAACCGTCCCGGAAACTCTCAGGCACCCGGACCGCAAAGAGATGAGACTCTGGAAAGCGGATCACAGGCGAGAGGTGTGATCCCACCGAAGATGTAAGCCGCCGGTTCCACGGACGTATCGGGACGAATTAGGCGGTGAATCTTTCAGGTTCCGAGACAGAGGGGGCGCCCGACGGCCGAGGGTTTGTTATAGTGGGCCGGGCGGGCGACTCGCATCTAGAGCCGGGGGAGTCTCGTGAGCGAAACAGCACCGACCGAAACGGAAATCAGAACGACGCCACTCGATGCCCTTCATCGAGAATTGGGTGCCAAGATGGTACCCTTCGCCGGCTACGACATGCCGGTCAACTACGGCCTTGGCGTCCTCAAGGAACACGAGCACACACGCCGGGCCGCGGCCCTTTTCGACGTCTCGCATATGGGTCAGGCCCGCCTCAAGGGGGTGGAGGCGACGGCAGCCCTGGAAACCCTTGTGCCCGGCGACATCCGGAAACTGGAAGCCGGCCGCACCCGCTACACGCTGCTGACCAACGATCGGGGCGGTATCCTCGACGATCTGATGGTGACCCAGATGGGCGATCACCTTTATCTGGTCGTCAACGCCGCCTGCAAGGAAGCCGATTTCGCCCATATCCGCGCTGAGATCGGGGATCGGGCCGAACTCGAGGAACTGGACGATCGCGCCCTGATCGCACTCCAGGGACCGATGGCAGCGGACGTTCTGGCGCGGTTCGTGCCGGCGGCGCGCCATATGACTTTCATGACTGCCAGCGAGCTGCACATCAACGACGTCCCCTGTTTCGTTACCCGCTCGGGGTATACGGGGGAGGATGGGTACGAGATTTCCATACCGGCCAGCGCCGTCGAGGGTATCGTCCGGCTTCTGCTCGGCGAGGACGAGGTGACGGCCGCCGGCCTCGGCGCGCGGGATTCGCTGAGGCTGGAAGCGGGACTCTGCCTCTACGGAAGTGATATCGACGAGACGACGACGCCTGTCGAAGCGGCGCTGAACTGGGTCATCGACAAGCGTCGCCGCGAAGAAGGCGGCTTCATGGGCGCGGATGTGATCCTCGCCCAACTGGCCGACGGCGTCACCCGCAAACGGGTCGGCATTCTGCCCGAAGGCCGCGCACCTGCGCGTGCGCATACGGAAATCCAGAGCCCGGACGGCGCGGTCATCGGTGAGATCACCAGCGGCGGCTTCGGCCCCAGCGCCGGCGGGCCCGTGGCCATGGGTTACGTCAAGAAGGAATACGCCGCCGTTGATACGGCGGTCAATCTGATGGTTCGCGGCAAGGCGATGGCGGCGCGGGTCGCCAAGATGCCCTTCGTGCCGCATCGGTACGTGAAGTAACATCAAGGGGGAAAACATGACGATTAAATTTTCGGAAGACCATGAGTGGGTCAGCGTGTCCGGCGACATCGCGACGGTCGGGATCACCGACTATGCCCAGGAACAGTTGGGCGACATCGTCTTTGTCGAAACCCCGGAAGCCGGCTCCGAGGTCGCTGCCGGCGACGAATGCGGCGTTGTCGAATCCGTGAAAGCGGCGAGCGAGATCTATGCGCCGGTCAGCGGCGAGGTGACGGAAGGCAACGATGCACTGGAAGCCGAGCCGAACGTCGTGAACAGCGACCCCATGGGCGGCGGCTGGATGTTCAAGGTCAAGCTTTCCAATCCGAGCGAACTCGACAACCTGATGGACGAGGCGGCCTACAAAGCCCATGTCGCGGGTCTCGGTTGATGACCGGCACGCCGCTTAGCGAACTCGAAAGTCACGGCGGTTTTTCCGACCGCCACATCGGCCCCAGCGACGACGATGTCGCCGTCATGCTCGAGTTGGTCGGTGCCGGATCGCTCGACGACCTGATCGACCGCGCCGTTCCCGACATTATCCGCTCCGACGAAGCGCTCACCGACGAGCCCCTGTCGGAGGCCAAGGCATTGCGCGCGATCGAGACCCTGGCGGCGGAAAACCGCGTTTTCAAATCGCTCATCGGCATGGGCTATCACGGCACCTACATTCCGCCGGTGATCCTGCGCAACGTGCTAGAGAATCCGGGCTGGTATACGGCCTACACACCCTATCAGGCGGAGATTTCGCAAGGCCGCATGGAAGCCTTGCTCAACTTCCAACAGATGATCGTCGACCTGACCGGCATGGAACTGGCCAACGCCTCCATGCTCGACGAGGGAACGGCGGCGGCCGAAGCCATGACCCTGATGCACCGGGTCGGCAAGTCGAAGAGCGACACGGTCTTCGTCGCTGCCGATTGCCATCCCCAGACCATCGCCATTATCGAAACGCGGGCCGAACCCCTCGGCTTCGAAGTCGTCGTCGGCGATCCGTTCAATGACCTCGTTGCAGCGGACGTGTTCGGCGTCGTTCTGCAGTACCCGGGTACCGACGGCTCGGTCCACGATTACCGAGAACTGGTCAAATCGATCCACGACGGCGGCGCGCTCGTCACCGTTGCCGCCGATCTCCTGAGCCTGGCGCTCCTCGCCCCGCCAGGTGAGTGGGGCGCCGACGCCGCCGTCGGCAGCGCCCAGCGCTTCGGTGTACCCATGGGCTACGGCGGACCACATGCCGGATACCTGGCTGTCCGCGAGAAATTCAAACGCGCCGTGCCGGGCCGCCTGATCGGGGTTTCCGTCGATGCCCAGGAGCGCCCGGCCTTGCGCCTTGCCCTCCAGACCCGCGAACAGCACATCCGCCGGGAGAAGGCGACGTCGAACATCTGCACGGCGCAGGTCCTGCTCGCCAACTTGGCCGGGTTCTACGCCACCTATCACGGCCCCAAGGGCATCGCCGCCATCGCTGAACGGGTCCACCGTCTGACTTCCATCCTGGCTGCCGGATTGGCGAAACTGGACGTGACCGTGGCGACGGAAACCTATTTTGACACCATCGTCATCGACATGGGTTCGGCCGATGTTGCCGACGCCGTTCACGAACGCGCCCGGGCCGCCGGTTACAACCTCCGCCCCATGGACGCAGGCCGGATCGGCATCGCCCTCGACGAGACGGTCGAACGCGGTGACGTTGAGGCTTTGTGGCGGATCTTCTCCGACAGAGCGGACAGCGGCTTGGAGGTGGGAAAGCTGGACGGTGAAGTCCCCGAGGCCATCCCTGCCAACCTGAGACGTTCCACCCCTTTCCTGACCCATGAGGTCTTCAACAGCCATCATTCCGAAACCGGCATGATGCGCTATCTACGTTACCTGGAAGGCAAGGACCTGGCGCTCAATCGCGCCATGATCCCGCTGGGGTCCTGCACCATGAAGCTGAATGCGGCGGCCGAGATGATCCCGGTCACCTGGAGCGCGTTCTGTGACCTGCACCCCTTCGCGCCCCTCGACCAGGCGGCCGGCACGTTCAAGATGATCAAGCAGCTGGAAGAGATGCTGGTCGAGATCACCGGCTACGACGCCGTGTCCCTGCAGCCGAATGCCGGCTCGCAAGGTGAATACGCGGGGCTGCTCTGTATCCGCAAGTACCATGAATCTCGCGGCGAAGGGCACCGGGACATCTGCCTGATCCCGTCATCGGCGCATGGCACCAACCCGGCGAGCGCGGCCATGGCCGGCATGCGCGTCGTCGTCGTCGAGTGCGACGAGGACGGCAACGTCGACGTCGACGACCTGCGCGCCAAGGCCGAGGAGCATTCGGAAAACCTGTCGGCGTTGATGGTCACCTATCCGTCGACCCACGGCGTTTTCGAACTGGCGATCGTCGAAATCTGCGACATCATCCATGAGCACGGCGGGCAGGTTTATATGGACGGCGCCAACCTGCAGGCCATGGTCGGCGTCTGCAAACCGGGCAAGTTCGGCTGCGACGTGTCGCACCTCAACCTGCACAAGACCTTCGCCATCCCGCACGGCGGCGGTGGACCCGGTGTCGGGCCGATTGGCGTCGGCGCCCATCTGGCGCCGTTCCTGCCCAACCACCCCGTCGTTCCGGAAGCGGGTCCGGAAACCGGCATCGGCGCCATTGCCGCCGCCCCCTGGGGGTCGGTCGGCGTATTGCCGATCTCCTGGTGCTACATCCGGATGATGGGCGGTGCCGGTCTGACCCAAGCGACGGCGGTCGCCATTCTCAACGCCAACTACGTGGCCAAGCGTTTGGCCGGGCACTACGACGTGCTCTACACCGGCCTCGGCGGCTTCGTCGCCCACGAGTGCATCATCGACACGCGGCCGCTCAAGGACAATGCCGGCATCACCGTCGACGACATCGCCAAGCGCCTAATCGACTACGGCTTCCACGCGCCGACCATGTCGTGGCCGGTGGCGGGAACACTGATGGTCGAACCGACCGAGTCGGAGACCAAGGAGGAGTTGGACCGCTTCTGCGACGCCATGATCGCCATTGCCGAGGAGGCCAAGCGGGTCGAAGAGGGAGAATGGCCTGCGGACGACAATCCGTTGGTCAACGCACCGCACACGGCGGACGTCATCGCGGCATCGGACTGGGCCCACCCCTACTCCCGTGACGATGCGGCCTATCCGTTGGAGAGCCTGCGCCAGTCGAAATATTGGTCACCGGTCGGCCGCGTCGACAACGTATACGGCGACCGCCACCTGGTCTGCATCTGTCCGGATATCGACAGCTATCGCGACGCTGCCGAATAGGGCTCGCCGTGCCAATTTCGTTGAGCCATTTCGAGATCAAGGTCCGCGACCTTGTCCGGATGGAAGCCTTCTATACGGAAACGCTGGGCTTCGTCGTGACCGATCGAAGTGCCGGCGGCGCTGCGCAGATGGTCTTCTTGTCCGGCAACGCCGGCGAGCACCACCAGATCGTCCTCGCCGAGGAGCACGTCGGATCGTTTGCCGCCGGATCGCTCGACCACCTCGCTTTCCGGGTCGGTGACTTGGGCGAACTGCGCTCTTGCCACGGCCGGCTCAGGGCTTATGGCAACCTGTCCATCGAAACCGTTTCCCGAGGTACATCCTGGTCGGTCTATTTCAGAGACCCGGAAAGCAATCGCATCGAGTTGTTCGTCGACACGCCCTGGCACGTGGCGCAGCCGCTCCGATTTCCGATCGACCTGACCATGGAAGACGACGAATTAATTGCCTGGACCGAGGAACAGATAGCATCACTGGCCGACTTCGCTCCGGCCGATCAATGGTTCCGAAATCACACCGAGAACCCCACCCCCTGATCCGGACGTGCCGAAACGGCAACCGACGTTGGCCGTCGCCGAGATCAGCCTTCGTTTACGGGACGCTAACGGCCGGCGCTGCGGCGTTTTACGGTCTCGACCTGCAGCACCAGAAGCGAGTTGAACAGCACCGCATCCATGGTGTCCCCGAACAAGTTCTGAGCGTAATTGCGGGTCGCGTTACCCGGCATGGACAGGGATCCGGAATGACGCTTGAGCCAGCTATCGAGCCCTTCCGATGCGGCCGCCATATGCACGACATCATGGGCGACAGACGCGATGAATTGGCCGTAGGAAACAGTGGCGCTGATGGTTCGTTTGGAGATCATGGGGTTCGGTTCCATCACGTTTGTGTTGCCTTGAATCTACCCTGGCGCGCGCGCCGCCGCAGTGACCGGCGTCACGGTAATCAGAAATCGTCGAAATCATCTGAGCGCCTCTCGCCGGCATCGCAGCCGGGTCGGGAGCGGGCGGCGGCGAGGCGAACGCGGGCAGTCGGCGCCGGTGTCGCACCGGCGATCTCGAGCACCATCTTGCGCCGGATGGCACGGGCGAAATCGCCAAACCCGTTGGCGACAATCAGGAAGGCGCCATCGCCGTCGATCACGCAATCCTGGTAATAGAGGTCGAGGTTCGGGATCTGGCGCCGGCCGAACCGACTCGGCTTGTCGTTGACGATGGGTAGACCATTGATGGTGATGCCGCGGGCGACGGCCGCGTCGCGGGCGGTCACCACGAAGCCGCCCGAGTTATTGGCGCCGTCACCGGAAATGTCGATGACCTGCCGGCCGCCGGTGTGCGGGGAAAACTCGAGCATCGCCGAACCGTAATCGATGGCGGTCGAGATGGACGTCCACATTTCCACTCGGATCGGTGCTTGAAGCAACTGATTGGCGAAACCGGCGGCACTTTCGACGCCGTCGATGACCGTCCAGTCGACGATCGTTTCCGCGAGATGATTGCCGGCCCACTCGACGTAAGAGAGCGCAATACGACCGTTGCGGCCGCGGGTGATCGCCTGAATGACGGCATCCGACGTCAGGGCATCCACGTAGCCGCGCCGTTGCAGGACCGCCTCGTCGTCATCGACGCTTCCCGACACGTCGACGGCCAGAACCAGTTGCAGATCGACGACTTCGGCGCCGGCAGCCGACGCGCCCATCGTAAATAGGGCGAAAGCAAACACCCGCGCCAGCCGTGTTACGGCCTTCATACCACTCTCCAGCACCCTTCTGTCGTGCGATCAGATCGAAAACCGACCGGAGATCTGCCGGTCGGCGGTGATCCGAATGCGTCTACAGGAATCCATCTCCCTCATCGAAACCGTCCTCGGTGTCGCCGAACAGCCCTTCCACGTAGGACAGTTCCTTACGCAACCCGCGCCGTTGGCGCAGCTTTTCCTGAGCGCCTTCGGGGAAGTCGGTAAACAGGATCACCTTCTTTTCCATGAGGATTTCGATCAAGTCCTCGAGAACACGGACTATGGCCAAGTCCGACTGCACCCACTCGTCGTCGATGATGTTCCCGACTGACGGGATGTTGCGTTGTATGAAAGCCTTGAGGTCGGGATCGTCGGCGCCGACTTCCTCGGTTCCTTCGACGAATTCCTCGTAAACCGCTAGGATGGTGCCGTTTTGGTCCCGGTGAACGAAGGGCATGGGTATTCTTCCATCGATTTTGTTAGCATTGACGGGAGTTTAGACGACGCCGCGCCAGGGTTTAAGGGAAATCACCCATGCATCCTTCCGAAATCACAGGTCAGGTGACCTTTCTCTATTGCGATGACCTCGGCGCAACGTCCGCATTCTACCAGGATGTCCTCGGCCTCGAACGGGTCGTTGATCAGGGCTGCTGTCATATCTATCGCCTCAGCCCGAGCGGATATCTCGGCGTCTGCGATATTGCGGACAGGCCCCGCGAGACGGCCGGCCTGACAGTGACGCTGGTCACCGACGATGTCGACGGATGGCACCGGGCGCTGAGCTCAAAGGGCGTCGTCTTCGAACGGGAACCGGCCTTCTCCGAGAGGTTTCAGGTCTATTCGTGCCTGTTTCACGACCCCAACGGCTATCGCATCGAGATCCAGTCATTCCGCGACCCGGATTGGCACCGGGCGCTGGAAGATAACGAATGACGAAACGGGACCAAAACGGCCCCGGAACTTGGCTGACCGTCTTTATCGCGCTGTTGACGGTGGCCTGCGGAACGCCCGCGGGCGAGACGACCGGAGTCGATCCCGGCCTCATCGCGACAAGCGACATCGGGTATCTCCTCGTCGATCTCGAAACCGGTGAGGAATTGGAATCGGTCAGGCCCGACGACGGGTTCATACCGGCATCGACAGCGAAAGTGCCGACCATGGTCGCCGCCCTCGGCATCCTCGGCCCCGAATACCGATTCACGACGGTCCTCTATGCAACCGGCGAGCTTCGCGACGGACGGCTCGACGGGAACCTCTTCCTGAAAGGTGGCGGCGATCCGTTGCTCACCGTCCAGGATCTTTCTGCCCTCGTGCAGAGGCTGCACGACGCCGGCATACGAGCCGTCGGCGGGCGTTTCATCTATGACGAATCGTTCCTTCAGCCGGTGTCCGAAATCGCCACCGGCCAACCCGAAGCGGCAGGCTACAACCCGGGCATCAGCGCCCTGTCGCTCGATTTCAACCGAGTCCACGTCACCTGGCGGTCTGTCGCCGGGAAACCCGCTGTCGCCGGCACCCCGGTTCCGGCGACCGGTCTGGCCGATTTGGCCACCGCCACGGTGGACGCCGGCCCCGGCCGGCTTTTTGTCTACGACGGCAATCAATCCGGCGAACGGTGGCGCGTGGCGGCACCCCGGTCGTCGGAGATCGATGGAAAAAGGGCATTGCCGGTCAAGTATCCGGCCCGGCGAACGGCCTTGGTCTTCCGAGCCCTGGCTCAACAGATGGGGATCGAGCTACCAGGTCCGGAGCCCGGTCGCGTGCCGGAGAACGCCGCTGTCGCAATACAACTCAAGAGCCTTCCCCTGATCGACGTCGTCCGCCTCGGTCTTGAGTTCTCCAACAATCTGGTCAGCGAATTGATCGGTTCGACGGCGGCACGTCGGCTGTCCGGGAAAAGCGAGTCTCTCGACAGAACAAGCCAGGGATTGCAGCGATGGATCCGCTCCGAATTGCCGAACACCGATTGGCGGGGATACACCGTTCCCAACCACTCAGGTCTTGCCGCGTCGGCTCGGATCTCGCCTCGCCAAATGGCAACCGTCCTGGAATACGCCTGGTGGCGTCGATACGGGGGATGGGCGTTTTCATCACTGCTGCCGATGTCCGGTTGGCGCGGCGCCTTCGACGACCGGTTCGCCGATAGAGGCGACGAAACCCGCGTCCGGGCGAAAACCGGCACCATGCACTTCGCCAAGGGATTGGCCGGCTACCTGCTCACCGAATCCGGGCGCAAACTGGCCTTTGCTCTCTATATCACCGATTTCGAGAAACGCCGCCGATACGATGCAAACCCGCGCCGGTTGGCGCCGGAAACTCAGGTGTCGGTTCAAGCGTGGATCGCCGCGGCCGAAGCCAAAGAAGAGAGGTTGGTACGCGACTGGATTTCGCGCTATTGATCGCCGAACCATAGAAAAGAGGCGGCATATGAGGTTCGTCAGCTACAACATCCAATACGGTACCGGCAAGGACGGGCGCATCGATCTCAGGCGTATCGCCGGCGAAATCGGCGATGCCGACGTCGTTGCCCTGCAAGAAGTCGAGCGACACAACTCGACGACGGGCATGGTTGATCAGGCCGCCGAACTGGCATCGTTGTTCCCCGACCATTATTGGGTGTATGGAGCCGGCGTCGATCTCGATGCGTCCGAACGCGATGCGGACGGCCGCCTCGTCAATCGGCGGCGCCAGTTCGGCAACATGTTGCTCAGCCGCACGCCGATCCTGTCGAGCCGCAATCACCTGTTGCCCAAGTACGGCATGGTCGACCAACTGGCTTTGCAGCGTTCGGCCTTGGAAGGGGTGATCGACGCCGGTCTCGGCCCCATGCGCATCTATTCGATCCACCTTGGACACGCCTCGCCACCGGAGCGGCGCCGGCAGATCGAGGTCCTGATGACGATCCTCCGCGAGGCCCCGTCGCAAGGCGACGCCTGGTCCGGACGGCTCGCCAAGGCGCATTGGACCAACGACGGTCCAGAACCGGCGATGCCCGGATCCGCGATGTTTCTGGGAGACTTCAACCTGGAGCCCGATTCCCCCGAATACGAGATGCTTGTCGGAGAGGAGGACCCGGAATACGGCCGCCTCAACCGGCTTGACGGTCTGATTGATTGCTGGATCGCTAGCGGTCACGAGACCGACGCATCGGATGGCATCACCTGTGACGATGACGGCCGGGGCATGCGCATCGACTACTGTTTCCTGACCCCCGATCTCGCCGATAGGGTCACCGCCATGCGGGTCGGCATCGACGCGCAGGGCTCCGATCATCAACCGCTCTATATCGACTTCTGAAAAAAAGGGAGGACGCGGAATGTCCTCCCGATTACGGATGCCCTGGAGAGTTTGTGTCGTTAGTTCTTTTTCGCCATGGCTGACATCTTGTCTGCCGTCGCCATGACCTTGGAGTTCATGTCGTAGGCTCGTTGCGCGCGAACGAGAGCTGCGATCTCCTCGATCGGGTTGACGTTCGAGGTCTCGACGAAACCTTGTAGGATGGTGCCGCCGCCACCCAGCCCCGGATTGACGGCAATGGCGCCGCCGGAGGCCTGGGTCGGCAGGAACAGATTGTCGCCGACGGCCCTCAGCCCGCCCTCGTTTGGGAATACGGCGATCTGCACAACGCCGACGTTGACCGGCGCTTCATCGCCGGCGATCTTGGCCAGGATTTCACCGGTCTGGTTGATGGTGACGTCTTCCACGTTGGGCGGAATGACGATGCCGGGTTGCACCGTGAAACCATCATGATTGACCAGCTGCCCGCCGCCGTTCAGTTGGAACGTGCCGTCCCGCGTATAGGCGGTGTCTCCATTGGGCAGCTGGATCTGGAGGTATCCGGCGCCCTGGATGGCGAGATCGAACGTATTGGACGTCGCCCTGAGACTGCCCTGCTCGGTGATCCGGTAGGCCGCCGCCATCTTGACGCCGAGGCCGGAATGGACGCCGCCGGGCACCGATTCGCCGGGGCGCGAAGAGGCCGACGCCGGCCGTTCCAGGTTTTTGTAGATAAGGTCGTTGAATTCTGTGCGGCGGCGCTGGTAGCCGCTGGTGTTCATATTGGCGAGGTTGTTGGCGACGATTTCGGTGCGGTATTCCTGGGCCAACATGCCCGTCGCCGCAATCTGTAAGGCAAGCATTGTCTTGTCCTTGTTCCCGTTCTCGATATCGTTTTGTCCGTCCGCCCGAATAATCCCCGGGCAAACGGGTTTTGCTCCTATCTATGCAGACGCCGTGCCAAAAATACATTTTTTGAATTCAATAACTTAGGATTTTCTTTTCGGGGATTTCACTCTGTCGACGGACCACGAAGCACGCGACCGGCAGTTCTTGCCGGGTTGGGCGATAAGGGGCAGGATGGGCCAAAACCCAAGGAGATATAGCGATGTCCAAAACCCACAACCCGGCCAGTGTGGCACCGCCAGCGTCACGGTATTCTCACAGTGTCGAAGTGGAAGCGACACGCTGGTTGCACATATCGGGACAGGTTGGCGTCAAACACGATGGCTCGCTGGCCGGCGATTCGGAAGGCCAGATGGTCGAGTGCTGGCGACGCATTTTCGAACTTTTGGACAGTGCCGATATGGCCCGAGAAAATCTGGTGAAGGTTACCGCCTACCTGACCGATGCCAACGATGTGACGCTCTACCGCGAAGTCCGCGACCAGATGCTCGACGGTTTCGAAACGGCATCGACCCTGGTCATCGTGGCCGGCCTGGCCGACCCAAACTGGACGGTCGAAATCGAGGCCATCGCCGCCGCGCCCTAGCCGGGCCGGAGCGGCGTATCGACCAGCACCACCTCAACCGGTTCAAGTGCTTCAATGGTGATTGTTTCTTCGTCGGTCACCATAACGCCGCTACGGGCAGCGGCCTCCATTCCATTGACGCGAATGCGGCCCTCCGTCGGCACCAGATAGGCACCCCGTCCGGTGGCGAGGGCATGGACCACGCTATCACCGGCGTTGATCCGCCCACCCAACACGGCGGCGTCCTGATTGATCGGCAAGGCGTGATCCTCGCCGTCCCGGCCTGAGGCCAGAACCGGCAGGGTTCCGGCGACCGGTTGTTTCGGGAAGCGCCGGGTTTCCCATCCCGGCGAATGGCCACGGCGGTCGGTAAAGATCCAGATTTGGAACAGCGTCGTCGGTTCGTCCTCCTCGTTCATCTCCGAATGGACGATCCCGCTGCCGGCGGTCATCACCTGCACGTCGCCGGCACGAGTTACCCCCGAGTGCCCGAGGCTGTCGCGGTGAGTGATGGCGCCGGAACGGACGTAGGTGACGATCTCCATGTCCCGGTGCGGATGCGCACCGAAACCGGTGTGAGGCGAGATCGTATCGTCGTTCCACACACGAAGTGCGCCCAGCCCCATACGCGACGGATCATGATAGTCAGCAAAACTGAAATGGTAGTGGGCGTTCAGCCATTCATTGCGAAACCGGCCAAGGCCCTCGAACGCCGTGATGGTGATCATCCGTTCTCTCCGACATCGCCACGGCCGTGTGGCGCCGTGAAGTCGACGTCCGGACCGTGTGGCACGATACCGGACGGGTTGATGCTGCGATGGCTGGCGTAGTAGTGATGCTTGATGTGATCCATGGTCACCGTGTCCGCGACGCCGGGAACCTGATAAAGGTCGCGGAGATACCCCGCCAGATTCGGATAATCGGCGATACGCCTGAGGTTGCATTTGAAGTGACCGAAATAGACTGCGTCGAAACGCACCAAGGTCGTGAACAGGCGCCAATCGGCCTCGGTGATGCGGGTTCCGACCAGATACCGTGACCGCCCCAATCGAATCTCCAGTTCATCCAGGGCCGCGAACAGGTCCCGGAAAGCTTCCTCATAAGCTTCCTGGGTTTTGGCGAAGCCGCACTTATAGACCCCGTTGTTGACGTTCGTGTAGACGAGATCGTTGACGGCGTCGATCTCGGCGCGCAGGTCCGCCGGATAAAAATCGCCGGGCGCGGCACCGATCCCGTCGAAGGCCGAGTTGAACATACGGATGATCTCCAAGGACTCGTTGGAAACGATGGTCTGTTTTTTCTTATCCCAGAGCACCGGAACCGTGGCGCGTCCGGTATAGTCGGGATCGGCGGCCGTGTAGATATCGTATATGTACCGCGCGCCCGAAACAGGGCCCTCACCCTCCGGCAGTTCCCAGCCGTTTTCCATCATCAAGGGATCGACGACGGTGACGCCGATTTGCCCGGACAAACTTTTGAGTGCACGGAAGATTAGCGTCCGGTGGGCCCAGGGACAGGCGTAGGAGACATAGAGGTGGTAACGACCGGCTTCCGCTTCGAAACCGCCCTCCCCGCTCGGTCCGGCGGCACCATCCGGCGTGACCCAATGTCGGAAGTTGGCCCGGGCTCTTACGAAACGGCCGTCCGTCGCTTTGGCCTGATAGCCGTCGTCCCGCCATACACCTTCAACCAGCTTTCCCATGGGATTTGGCCTCTATGCAGCAGCGCGATCGGTTGAATCCGTCAACAATCGTTCGATTTCACGTTCGGCCGCCCGCCGGCCGTCGTCGCCCTTGGCAATTCCCTGTGCATGAACGAAGGTGACGTCGTCAAGGCCAATGAAACCAAGCGCGGTTTTGAGATACGGCGCCTGATGGTCCAGGTGATGCACCGGACCACTCTGCGAATAATCGCCGCCGCGGGCCGTCAGCACAAAGACCTTTTTGCCCTCGAGCAAGCCCCGCGGCCCTTCGTCCGTGTATTTGAACGTCCGGCCGACGCGGGTTACGTGGTCGATCCAGGTCTTAAGACCCGACGAGATGGTAAAATTGTGCATGGGCGATCCGATAACGATTAGGTCGGCCCGCTCAAGTTCGGCAACCAGTGTATCGGAAAGGCGGATAACGTCGGCTTGATCATCGGTCCGGCTGTCTTCGGGCGTGTAAAAGGCACCGATGGTCTTCGCATCGATGTGAGGCGGCGGATTGAGACCGACATCGCGCCAGGTGGTTTCGGTCTGAGGGTGTGAGGCCGTCCATCCGTCGACAAACTGCGCGACCAACTGGTTGGTCACGGAGGTATCCGGCATGGGGCTGGCCGTGATGGCGAGAACTTGTGTCATGGGTTTTTCCTTAATGTATCGGGTTTCGCTACCCATCAACGTAAGTAGATGACCTTTAAGATACAATTATGGTAAAAGGAACATCATTGTTCGATAAACGAAACAATTGGTGTTCCTATGGACAGTCTTACCGGATTGGCGGTTTTCGCCCGTGTCGTCGAGAAAGGGGGCTTCACGGCAGCCGCCCGCGACCTCGGCATCTCCAAATCGACGGTGAGCAAACAGATCGCCGGCCTCGAAAACCGCCTCGGCGTCAGGCTTCTCAATCGCACCACCCGGCGCATGACCGTCACTGAAATCGGACGGGCCTATTTCGAAAGGGCGCAACGCATCGTGACGGAAGCGGAGGAAGCAGAACTCGCCGTCACCCGGCTCCACCAGGAACCGCGGGGCACATTGCGCGTCAGCGCGCCCATGTCATTCGGAATCGGCCACCTATCCCGTCTGATCCCGGAATTCATGGCCGCCCATCCGGACCTCGCCATCGACCTCGAGTTCAACGACCGCCGGGTCGACTTGATCGAGGAGGGGTACGACCTCGCCATCCGTATCGGGCGGCTGGCCGAGTCTACCTTGGTCGCGCGCAGACTAGCGCCGTCGCGCGCCGTCGTCGTCGCCAGCCCGGAGTATTGGCATCGCGCCGGTGTTCCGAAGGTTCCGAGCGACTTACAGAACCACGAATGCCTGATCTACGGGTACCGTGATAACCCCAACGAATGGACGTTCCACGGACCGAACGGGCCGTTCACGCAACGGGTGACCGGCCGTGTCCGTTCAAACAACGGCGAAGCGCTCATCGCGGCGGCCGTCGCCGGATTAGGCGCCTACCAATGCCCGACGTTCCTGTGCAGTGTTCACGTAATCGCCGGACAGCTGGAAATCGTCCTCGAAGAGAACGAATCCCGCGAGCCGGCGGTCTACGCCGTGTGGCCGCATAACCGGCACTTGTCGGCAAAAGTCAGAAGTTTTGTCGATTTTTTAATCGGAAAGTTTGGCCCTCGCCCCTACTGGGACGCGAAAATCCCAATGGCCCAACGAACCTTGTCTTAACGCGCGCGCGTCCGCCGGTCGGACATCGCCGCCAACGTTCCCTGGATGTCTGCCAGTTCGTGGTAAAGGGTTTCCATCTTGGTGGTTATTTCCTGGCGCTCCTTGGCGAAAGTCTCGGCGCCTTTGACGGCCCCATCGACCTTCATTTCCAGTTCGGCCAGCTTTTCGTTGACTTCCTTCATGACCGTCGAGCGGTCGGCACGGGATTGTTGCAGCAACCCATGGGCTTCCGTCGAGAATTTACGCATGGCGGCACTGGCCAGCCACAACGCGGCAAGTGCAATGAGTAATGCAAGCGCAGAAACGAATATGGCCACGTCCGTGATCCTCCCCTCATCCGCGTCGGGTTTGTCCTGGGTCCAGGCGTTTTTCGCCTTCGCCTAAGTATTGCCGTTCCCGAACCCAATTGGAAGGGGGAGAAACAGCCTGATGTTCAATCAGGCGGCTTTCTGCATGTAGGACCGGATCAGTTCCTCAGCGATCTGTACCGTATTCAGCGCCGCGCCCTTGCGCAGGTTGTCGGAAACGACCCAAATATTGAGGCCATTGTCCACGGTCGGGTCCTTGCGGATGCGCGATACGTAGACCGGGTCCTCGCCGGCGCATTCCTGGGGCGTCACGTAGCCCTCGTCAGCGCGGTGATCGATGACGGTGATGCCCGGCGCATTGCGCAGCGCTTCGCGGGCTTCGTCCTCGTCGATGGACCGCTCGAACTCGATGTTGACCGCCTCGGCATGGCCGATGAAAACGGGGCACCGCACACAGGTCGTCGTTAGTTTGATATCGGGATCGAGGATCTTCCGGGTCTCGGCCACCATCTTCCATTCCTCCTTGGTCGAGCCGTCGTCCATGAAGATGTCGATGTGAGGAATCACGTTGAACGCAATCTGTTTGGTGAACTTCTCCTGATGCGTGTGGGTCGGTTCATTGACGTAGATGCCGCGCGTCTGGTTGAACAGCTCGTCCATGGCCTCCTTGCCGGCTCCGGAGACGGATTGGTAGGTGGCAACGACGACGCGGTGAATCTTTGCCAGATCGTGCAAAGGTTTCAGGGCCACCATTAACTGGATGGTCGAACAGTTGGGATTGGCGATGATACCGCGCTTGCGGTAGCCGGCGATGGCCTCCGGGTTGACCTCTGGCACGACCAAGGGCACGTCCGGCTCCATGCGGAAATGCGACGTGTTGTCGACCACGACGGCGCCGGCTTCGGCAGCGATGGGAGAATACTTGGACGAGACCTTGGCGCCCGGGCTGGACAGCACGATGTCCGTGCCGCGGAAGTCGTAGGTGGCGAGGTCCTTGACCTTGAGGTCGGTGTCATCGCCATAGGAGACCTCACGACCGACCGAACGGGACGAAGCCAGGGCGACGACTTCGTCGGTCGGGAAGTTCCGCTCCGCCATGATCTGCAGCACTTCGCGCCCGACGTTACCCGTGGCGCCGACAACGGCAACTTTGTAACCCATCCGTTATTCCGTCAGGCCGCGGCGATCAGAACCGAGCCGTCGTTCTGTGCGATGCCCAAATCCAGACGTTTGGTCATCGGAATAGCGCTCGGCACTGGTTGCTCACAGCGCGGCGGATGTTCCTGCGGGCGGTGTGTATAACCGTTGCGCGCATAATACAACACCGCTTGCGGATGGGCCCACACGCCGGCCCGCTTGAATCCGGCCCGCGACGCCAGAAATTCGGCCATCATCATCATGATCATTCCATACCCCTGGCTCTGACAGGCGGGCTCAATGGCCAGGGTTCGCACCTGGACCTCTCGGCCGATGCCATGATCGCCCATGTCCTGCAGGCCGAGCGTCCCGACGACGATACCGTTCCTCAAGAGGATCAGCGGCGAATAGTCATCGCCGTACTGGTCCGGGTGGTCCCGGTCATAGGCACCGTGAATTTCCGAAGCTTCGAGACCCTCCCACAACGCCCGCTCGCGGATGCTGTGATACCGGTCCCATTCCGGCTCTGTTTCGGGTCGTCGCAATTCGAACCGACCCTCTCGTGACGTAGCGATACATCGCATCAGACTTTCTCCCAACAAAAAAGCCCGCGGTGGTGATCCGCGGGCCTGGTAAATGTCGAATATTCGACTTCTGGTCAGACCCGCATCACCTCTTCGTTTTGACGACGGTTTTGGTGGTGACGGTAGCGACGACGGCAGCGAGCATAAGAGCAGCCGAAAGCACGCCGGCGAAGGCGGCGTTGGCAAATTCGAAAATGTTCACTGTCTCGGTCATCGTGGCGACAGTCCTATCACGAAGTCTGAAACCTGATCAACGGATTTCTTTGTCCCGCTTCCAAAGGGCTCCGCCTATTTCATACCGAGCATCTTCATGGCTTCGGCCAAGGTCGCAACGGAAGCCCCGTGATTGCCGCTCTTGTGCTGTTTTTCGCCAAGCGCCCTGAGTTCCTTGATCCGGTCCAGGGTCGATTTCGGCAAAGACGGGTTCTTGGACATCGCCGCATCGATCTTGGCCATGTCGGCCGGGCAGTGGAATGCGAACGCCGGCAGGGCCGCCAGTGAGACGCCGAACACCACCACGGTGGCGACAATCATCGATTTCAACATGTTCCCCTCCTATACCATTCGAGTGCGAACAGGCCGTTCAACGCAGCCGACCTGTCCGCTCTTCCATATGGGAAGGAAGCGAGCGAAATCCCGCAAAAAAGTGATGGACCGCTAGGCTGCGAGTTTGTCCAGTTCCGCGGTCAGCGCCTCGCCCATGGCGGAACACGACACGAGGGTCTTGCCGTCCTGCATGATGTCGCCGGTGCGTAGCCCTGAAGCGAGCACGTTGGAGACGGCGGTCTCCAGCATGTCGGCATCGTCGCCCATGTCGAAGCTGTAGCGCAGCATCATGGCGAAGCTGAGAATGGTGGCCAGCGGGTTGGCCTTGTCCTCGCCGGCGATATCCGGCGCCGAGCCGTGCACCGGTTCGTACATGGCCTTGCGACGGCCGCTCTCGTCGGCGCCGCCCAAGGATGCCGAGGGCAGCATGCCCAAGGAGCCAGTCAGCATGGCGGCGCAGTCAGAAAGGATGTCGCCGAACAGATTGTCGGTGACGATGACGTCGAACTGCTTGGGGTCGCGGACCAGTTGCATGGCGCAGTTGTCCGCGTACATGTGCTGAAGATCGATCCCGGGATAGTCCTGACCGACGGCCGTCGCCACCTGGCGCCACAGCACCCCCGTTTCCATGACGTTGGCTTTTTCGACGGAATGCAGTTTCCTGCCGCGTTTTTCCGCCAATTCGAAGGCGACCCGGCAGACGCGGTCGATCTCCGCTTCCGTGTAGCGCTGGCTGTCGACGGCCTCGCGGCGGCCGTCCGGTTTCTCGGTGATGCCGCGCGGCTCACCGAAATAAACGCCCGACGTCAATTCGCGGACGATCATGATGTCGAGGCCGGAGACCAGATCGAGTTTGAGGCTCGAGGCCTCGGACAGCGCCGGCAGGCAGGTCGCCGGCCTGAGATTGGCGAAGAGGTCCATCTCCTTTCTGAGCGCCAGAAGGCCCGCCTCCGGACGGTGCTGGCGCTCGACGGTGTCCCATTTCGGGCCGCCGACGGCGCCCAGCAACACCGCATCGACGTTCATGGCCTTGTCCAACGTTTCGTCGGCTAACGACGTGCCGTGGGCGTCGTAGGCGGCCCCGCCGACCAGATCCTCGTCGACATCGAAGCTGACGTGGCGGCGTTCGTCCATCCAGTCGATGACCCGGCGCACCTGACCCATGACTTCGGGGCCGATGCCGTCACCCGGCAGGAAAAGCAGTTTTTTGTTGGCGGCCATGGGAGTCCTCGCTGGCTGGATCGGTTGGAATAGGAAGCGGATTGTTTAGCCCTCCCGGTTCCGTTCGTCAAACGGGGTGGGCGAATGCAGTTCTCGCGTTACAATGAACCCAGCCGCCGGACGCAAGGGCCGGCCGTTCCTTTTCCCCGCCGCTGGCACAGAGGCCAGCCGTCGACGCAGAAAACGTGGAAACGGAGGGCGCAATGTCCTGGTTCGATCAACCGACTCCCGGCGAAGGGGAGTTGCTCGTCACCTTTTGCGATCTCACCCGTTATATGCACCACTGTAAGGAAACGCCCGATCGGGCCGTCCTCGAACAGATGGCAGGGTTCTTTTCGTTGACCGGTGCCATCATCGAGAAAGGCGGCGGCCTCTTGGTCAAGGCGATCGGTGACGCCGGCCTCGCGGCCTTCCCGGCGGATCACACGGATGCTGGTGTTCATACGCTGCTTTCCGTCCGCGATGAAGGAGAGGCCTGGCTCAAGGAGCGCGGGATCCCGTCGCGGATCATCTTCAAGTCGCATGTCGGCCCGGTCGCCTACGGGCCCGTCGGCGCACCGGGGCGCGAACGTTTCGACATCTACGGAAAGACGGTCAACACGGCGGCGCTCTTGGAATCGAAGGGCTTCGCCATGACCCCACAGGTGTTCCGCCGCCTTGCGCCGGAGACCCGCAAACTCTTCAAGAAACACACGCCACCAATCACCTATATCGCAGCGGACGATCGGCACTGAAGATCCATGACGAAAAAGGGAGCCGCGAAGGGCACCCCATTAATTCGATTGTGGTCGGCGGGTCAAAGCCACGGCTGGCTGGCCCGTTGCTCCGCTTCATAGGCGTCGATCTTGTCCGCCTTCTGCATGGTCAGGCCGACGTCGTCGAGGCCGTTCAAGAGGCAATGTTTCTTGAAGGCGTCGATCTCGAAGGCAACCGTACCGCCGTCGGGGCCCTGGATCGTCTGCGCCTCCAGGTCGACGGTCAGCGTCGCGTTGGCGCCGCGCTCGGCGTCGTCCATGAGCTTGTCGAGATCCTCCTTGGCGACCTTGATCGGCAGGATGCCGTTCTTGAAGCAGTTGTTGTAGAAGATGTCGGCGAAGCTGGTCGAGATGACGCAGCGGATGCCGTAATCGAGGATCGCCCAGGGCGCGTGTTCGCGCGACGAGCCACAGCCGAAATTGTCGCCGGCGACCAGGATCTGCGCCTCACGGTAAGCCGGCTGGTTGAGCACGAAGTCCGGGTTCTCGGAGCCGTCCTCGTTGAAGCGCATCTCGTGGAACAGGTTGGCGCCGAGCCCCGTGCGCTTGATGGTCTTCAGGAACTGCTTGGGGATGATCATGTCGGTGTCGACGTTGATCATGTTCATGGGCGCCGCGACGCCGGTCAATGTGGTGAACTTTTCCATGGTCTCCCCCTGCCCTACAGGTCCCGCACGTCGGTCAGCCGCCCGGTAACGGCGGCCGCCGCGGCCATGGCCGGGCTGACCAGGTGGGTGCGGCCATTGTAGCCTTGGCGGCCCTTGAAGTTGCGGTTCGATGTCGAGGCGCAGCGTTGGCCCGGTTCCAGGCGGTCGTCGTTCATGGCCAGGCACATGGAACAACCGGGCTCACGCCACTCGAAACCGGCTTCCGTAAGGACGGCATCGAGGCCCTCCTCTTCCGCCTGGTCCTTGACAAGGCCGGAGCCAGGGACGACGAGGGCACGGACGCCGTCGGCGACCTTGCGGCCCTTGGCGACGTCGGCGGCGGCACGGATGTCTTCGATGCGGCCGTTGGTGCAGGACCCGATGAAGACCGTGTCGACGGCGACGTCCTGCATCGGTGTGCCGGGCTCGAGGCCCATGTAGTCGAGGGACGCACGCGCCGCGTCGCGCTTGCCTTCGTCGGCGAAACTGTCCGGGTCGGGGACGGTGCCGGTGATCGGCGCCACGTCCTCGGGCGAGGTCCCCCAGGTCACCTGCGGCACGATTTCCGAAACGTCGAGCGTCACTTCCTTGTCATAGGTCGCGCCCTCGTCAGACGGCAGGGTCTTCCAGAAGGCAACGGCCTGTTCCCAGGCGCCGCCCTTGGGCGCCATGGGGCGGCCCATCAGATATTCGAAGGTGGTCTCGTCGGGCGCCACCAATCCGGCCCGGGCGCCGCCCTCGATGGTCATGTTGCAGACCGTCATGCGCCCTTCCATGGTGAGCTCGCGGATCGCCTGGCCAGCGTACTCGATGACGTAGCCGGTGCCGCCGGCGGTGCCGATCTTTCCGATCAGGGCCAGGATCAGGTCCTTGGCCGTGCAGCCGGCCGGCAGGGCGCCCTCGACGGTGATGCGCATGTTCTTGAGGGGTGACTGCAGGAGCGTCTGCGTCGCCAGCACGTGTTCGACCTCGGAGGTGCCGATGCCGAAGGCGAGCGCCCCGAAGGCGCCGTGGGTCGCCGTGTGGGAATCACCGCAGACGATGGTGGTGCCGGGCAGCGTGAAGGCCTGTTCCGGGCCGATGATGTGAACCACGCCCTGGCGGATGTCGTTGATGTCGAATAACGGCACGCCGAAGTCGGCGCAGTTCTTCTGCAGGGCCTCGACCTGGATGCGGCTCTCCTTGTTTTCGATGGGGCCGCTACGGTCCTGGGTCGAGACGTTGTGATCGGGCACGGCCAGCGTCGCATCGGGGCGGCGGACCTGGCGGCCGCTGGTGCGCAGGCCCTCGAAGGCCTGCGGACTGGTCACTTCATGGACGAGATGGCGGTCGATGTACAAGAGGCAGGTGCCGTCCTCCTGGACGTCGACCAGATGGTTCTGCCAGATCTTGTCAAACAGGGTCTGTGGGCCCGACATGGTTCCTCCCAATCGATACGGCCAAACGAAGCGGGGTCCCGCGCCTTATGGATATTGGCGGCGGGTCGCGGTCTGTCCAGGGCCGGCGATAGAGCCGGCCCCGGTCAGAGGCTTATTCTTCGCCGCTGTCCTCTGTCGGCGCCGCTTCGGCTTTCGACTTTTTGCCCTTGCCGCCGGCCTTCTTGACCTCGGCGGCGACGCGCTTCTCTTCGGCCACGATCTTGGCCGCGAAACCGTCGGTCTTCTCGGCGATACGCGCCGACTTACCGGTGCGGCCACGCAGGTAGTAGAGCTTGGCCCGGCGGACATCACCGCGGCGCACCACGTCGATGCTATCGATGGCCGGTGAGTAGAGCGGGAAGACCCGTTCCACACCCTCGCCGTAACTCAGCTTGCGGACCGTGAAGGCCGAGTTGATCCCGGCATTCTTGCGGCCGATGCAGACCCCCTCGAAAGCCTGGATACGCTCGCGTTCGCCCTCGACGACGCGGACATTGACACGCAGCGTGTCGCCCGGTGCGAAACTCGGCACCTTGCCGTCGGCTTCCAGCTTCTCGATCTGTTCCTGATCCAGTTGGTCGATCACGTTCATCTTTCTTTTCCTTCGTCCTACTTTCTCACACCCATCCGCCAGCCGGCGGCGGGGTCAATTCGTTTCTGCCGTCACCCGGCCCGTTTCTCGTAACGGCGCCATAGGTCGGGGCGCCGCTCCTTCGTAATCCTTTCCGCCTCGGCCTGACGCCAGGCGTTGATCTTCTCGTGGTGCCCGGAAACCAAAACCTCCGGCACCGGGCGGTCCCGCCAAACCTGGGGCCGCGTATAGTGGGGATATTCCAGCAATCCCCGTTCGAAACTCTCGTCGGCCAGACTTTCCTCACTGCCGACGATACCCGGCAACAGCCGCACACAGGCGTCGATCAGCGCCAGGGCCGCCGGCTCACCGCCCGACAGGACGAAATCGCCGAGGCTGATCTCTTCCAAGTCGTGAGCGTCCAGCACCCGTTGATCGAGGCCCTCGAACCGTCCGCAGAGCGCGACCACACCGGGGCCTTCGACCAGCTCGCGGACTCGGCCTTGATCGAGCGGGCGGCCGCGCGGGCTCAGGTAGACAAAGGGAAGGTTCTCGGTCTTTTCCCGGACCGACCCGATCGCTGCGTCGACGACATCGGGCCGCATCACCATCCCCGGACCGCCGCCGAAGGGCGCGTCGTCCACGGAGCGGTGTTTATCGCTCGCAAAGTCGCGAATGTCCACCGTTTCCAAAGACCACAGGCCGTCCGCCAGCCCCTGTCCGGCCAAGCTCACGCCGAGCGGTCCCGGAAACATCTCCGGAAACAGCGTCAGCACGCAGGCCCGCCAGGGGGTCGGTTTTTCGGCCAGTGGGTTCATTCCGGTCGTTTCCTAACTTCCCTTTGCTTCCTCGTCCGGCGGCTCCATCAAGCCTGGCGGCGGATCGATCACGACCTTGCCGCCCCGGATATCGACGACGGGAACCGCTTCCGCCGTAAACGGGACCAACAAGCCCCCCTTGATTTCGCCGACGACCTCCAGGAAATCGCCGGCCCCGAAATTCTGCACCGCCTCGATCCGTCCGAGGGCCGTACCGTCCACATCTTCCGCCGCCAGACCGATCAGGTCCCAGTGGTAGAACTCGTCCTCTTCTGCCTCCGGCAGCGCGTGGCGCGGCACATATAGCTTCGTCCCTTTCAGACCCTCTGCTGCAGTGCGGTCGCCGATGCCGGCGACACGAACCACCACCTGGTCCTTGGCCCGCCCGACGATGCGGATCGAAAACCGCTTCTCGCCCTTCTCGTCGAACAGATCGCCGTAGCTGGCGATGGCTTCCGGGTCACCGGTGAAGCTTTTGATCCGGACATCGCCCTTGATGCCGCGGGCGCCGGAAATAACGCCGACACACACGAGACCCGGATCATCGCCATCACCCGCCATCGCCGGTCACCGAACCGGGGGTCAGCCCGCTTCCTTTTTCTCCTCGGCCGGCGCCTCCTCGGCGGCGGCTTCCTCAGCCGGAGCTTCCTCAGCGGCTGCTTCCTCAGCGGGAGCTTCCTCAGCCGGAGCTTCCTCTGCGGCTGCTTCCTCAGCCGGCGCTTCTTCGACCGGAGCCTCTTCCGCAGCAGCTTCCTCTGCCGGAGCTTCTTCGGCGGCTGCTTCCTCTGCCGGAGCCTCCTCTGCAGCGGCCTCCTCGGCCGGCGCTTCCTCAGCAGGCTGTTCAGCAGCGGGCTCTGCCGCGACTTCAGCAGCCTCCTTGGCCTTCTCTTCCTTCTCGGCCAGACGTTCCAGGGCCTTGGCTTTCGGCTTGTCCTTCTTGGTCTGGTTTTGCGGGATCGCCGGTTTTTCCATCAGGCCCGCATCACCTAGGAAGCGGGCGACGCGGTCGGTCGGCTTGACGCCGCATCCGAGCCAGTACTTGATCCGCTCCTCTTTCATGATGAGGCGTTCCGGGTGTTCCTTCGGCACCATCGGGTTGTAGGTGCCGACCCGTTCGATGAAGCGGCCGTCACGCGGGCTCCGCGAGTCGGCGATGACGATCCGGTAGAACGGGCGCTTCTTGGCGCCACCCCGGGATAAACGCATTTTCAAAGACATATCGGATTTCGATCCTTTCGTCGTTTCGATTTCATACTTGAGTTATCTTGCAATCAACGGAATCCGGGCGGCATGGGCGGCATCATGCCGGGCGGCAGACCGCCACCCCGCATCAGGCCTTTTTTGCCCATCTTTCCGGCTTTTTTCATCATCGTGCTCATCTGCTTGAACTGTTTGAGCACACGGTTCACCTCCGGCACCGAGGTGCCGGACCCGGCGGCGATGCGCCGCCGGCGCGAACCATTGAGAACCTTAGGATTGCGCCGTTCGGCCGGCGTCATCGACAGAATGATCGCCTCCTGGCGCGCGATCAGCTTGTCGTCGAGGTTGGCTTCGGCGATCTGGCTTTTCACCTTTTGCGCCCCGGGGAACATGCCGAGAAGACCCTCGAGGCTGCCCATTTTACGGATCTGGGAGAGCTGTTCGGCCATGTCTTCGAGCGTGAACTGGCCTTTCATCAGCTTCTTGGCCATACGCTCGGCGTCTTCCTGCTCGACCACCTCGGCCGCCTTTTCGACGAGGCCGACGACGTCGCCCATGCCGAGTATGGAACCGGCGATGCGGTCGGCCTGGAATCCTTCCAGGGCCTCGATCTTTTCGCCGGTGCCGAGGAACTTGATCGGAGCGCCGGTGACCGAGCGCATGGACAGCGCCGCACCGCCGCGCGCATCACCGTCGACACGGGTCAGCACGATACCGGTGACACCGACCTTCTCGTTGAATTCACGGGCCACGTTGACAGCGTCCTGGCCGGTCATGGCGTCGCTGACCAGCAACGTCTCGACCGGTTTGGCGACATCGCGAATCTGAGCCACCTCGGCCATCAGTTCTTGGTCGATATGCAGACGCCCGGCGGTGTCGAGGATGACCACGTCGGCGCCTTCGCGACGTCCGGTCTCCATGGCGCGCTTGGCGATGGCCACCGGCTGTTCGCCGAGCACCGGGGCCATGGTCTTGACACCGGTCTGGTCACCGAGCGTCAACAACTGCTGCTGGGCGGCCGGCCGATAGACGTCGAGCGACGCCATCATGACGGTTTTCTTTTCGCGCTTGGTGAGCCTGAGGCCCAGCTTGGCGCTGGTCGTCGTCTTACCGGAACCCTGCAGACCGACCATAAGGATAGCGACGGGGGGGTTGCCGCCGAGGTTGATTTCGGTGCCTTCCGTGCCGAGCATGGCAATCAGTTCGTCATGGACGACCTTGACCACCATCTGGCCCGGCGTCACCGAGCGGATCACGTCCTGGCCGACGGCCTTTTCCTTGACGGCAGCGATGAAGTCCTTGACCACCGGCAGGGCGACGTCGGCCTCCAAGAGCGCGACGCGCACCTCGCGCAACGCCTCCTCGACGTCCGTCTCCTTCAGCGCGCCGCGCTTCTTGAGTTTGTCGAAGATGCCGCTCAGGCGATCGGTCAGGTTGTCAAACATGCCATTCGGCCTCTATTTCCGGTCAAATCCGGCTCAACGTCAAAAGCGCCAGTGCGCGAAACTCGCGGACTGGCGGCGCCCCTCGGGGCGTAGGGTTTTCTCTTTCCCCTGAATTCGGGGCGCAATCTATTGATCCGACGGGGGTAAGTCAACCGGTTTGGCGCCGCCTTCGGCCACACTTGACGGTGCGGCGGAACCGGCGTCAACTCCGGTCATGAACGCGGATAAACCGGATTATGAAACCATCGACAGGGCGGTGCGTGCCGTCGGTTTGATCAACCGCGGCGGCTTCTTTCGGCGACCCGGTGACAAGTTGCCCGAGGGAACGCAGACCGTGGTCCTGATCGGCAATGCGGGCCCGGACATGTGGCAGCACTTTTCGCTCTCGCCGGAAGCATCGGACGCCAATCGGACCGATCCGCTGGATACCTGGACGCGGCGCGTCGTTAACGTCATAGCCGGGCGTTTCGGCTCGACACCCGTCTATCCTTTCGACGGCCCGCCCTTTCCGCCCTTCCAAACCTGGGCCATGCGTGCGGAGTTCCTATCCCAGTCCCCGGTGGGGCCCTTGATCCATCCGGAATACGGGCTCTGGCATGCCTACCGCGCAGCCTTGTGTTTTGCCGAAGAACTATCGTTGCCCACGCTTGTCGAGAACCCATCCCCCTGCAACGCGTGCGAGGAACAACCCTGCCTCACCGCCTGTCCGGCCGACGCCTTCCGGGACGGTGGCTACGACCTTGCCGCCTGCACCAGACACATCGCCGGCGAGGACCGGGCTGGATGCATGAGCGCAGGTTGCGCTGCCCGACGGGCCTGTCCGGTCGGTGTCGGTTATGCTCAAAAACCGGACCAGGCCCGTTTTCATATGGAGGAATTTCTGAAAAGCCACGCTTGAGGGGACTAGCGTGCTGGCGCCGGCCCCGCGAATTGAGTGGACTTCCCCCCTTTTGCGGCCATATTAAGGCCCGTTATGGATGCCATACCCTTCATAAAAATGCATGGGCTCGGCAACGACTTCGTCGTCGTCGATGACCGCGCAGCCGAATACGGCCTGGGCGCCGCCGAGGCACGCGTCATTGGCGACCGTCGCACCGGCATCGGTTTCGATCAGCTTTTGATCCTGGAGAAGCCGAGCAACGGACGGGCCGACGTCTTCATGCGCATCCGCAATCCGGACGGCAGCGAGGCCGAAGCCTGCGGCAACGGAACGCGCTGCGTCGCCGCCAAGGTCATGGAAGAGATCCGGAAAGACGAAGTGATCGTCGAGACCATCGCCGGTTTACTGCCGGCGCATATGGAGGCCGACGGCCGGTTCACCGTCGATATGGGCCCGGCCAACACCGATTGGGACGCGATCCCCCTCGCCCGGGAGACGGATACGTTGATGGTCGACGTCGGCGCGGGGCCGCTTCAGGGGGCCACCGCCGTCAACATAGGCAACCCCCATGTGGTCTTCTTCGTCGGCGACGCGGACGCGGTTGCGCTCGAAGAATTGGGGCCGCAATTGGAACACGACCCGATGTTCCCGGATCGGGCGAACATCGAAGTGGCGGCGATCACCGGCGAAAACCGCCTGCGTATGCGTGTCTGGGAACGCGGAGCCGGCATCACCCGGGCTTGCGGGTCCGGCGCTTGTGCGACCGCCGTCGCCGCCCATCGCCGTGGCCTTACGGACCGCCGCGTCGACGTCCGCCTAGACGGCGGTCTCTTGAGTATCGAATGGCGTGAGGCGGATGGGCATGTCCTGATGACCGGCCCCGTCGCCGTCAGCTTCTTCGGACAGATCGAGCGATCTCTGTTCACCGAAACCGAACGGAGCTGAACCGATGTCGGGCGCCGATATCATCACCCTCGGGTGTCGGCTCAATACATTCGAGTCGGAAATTATCCGCGATGCTTGTGCGCAGGCCGGCCTGGAAAATGCCGTCGTCGTCAACACGTGCACGGTGACCGCCGAGGCCGAACGCCAGGCCCGCCAGACCATCCGCCGGGCCCGGCGGGATAATCCCGGTGCCAAGTTGATCGTCACCGGCTGCGCCGCGCAAATGGACCCGGATCGGTTCGCCGCCATGGCGGAAGTCGACCACGTGTTCGGCAACGAGGAAAAGCTGAACAGGGAAACTTATGCGAATTTGGTCGACGGACCCGCCATCGCCGTTTCCGACATCATGGCGGTCCGCGAGACGGCACCGCACCTGGTATCCGGTTTCGACGGACGGACCCGGGCCTTCGTCCAGGTCCAGCAGGGCTGTGATCATCGCTGCACCTTCTGCATCATTCCTTTCGCCCGCGGCAACCACCGCTCGGTCGGAATGGGCGCCGTCACCGATCAGGTCCGGGCCTTGATCGACGGCGGCTACCGGGAAGTCGTGCTGACCGGCGTCGATATCAGTTCCTATGGCGCCGACCTCCCCGGTGCACCGCGGCTCGGCGATCTGGTTCGCCGATTGCTGGATTCGGTTCCCGAACTCGAGCGCCTGCGCTTGAGCTCGATCGATCCGGCCGCGGTCGACGACACATTGATCGAAACTCTTGGCGACGATCCCAGGCTGATGCCGCATGTCCACCTGAGCCTGCAGGCCATGGAGGACACCATCCTCAAACGTATGAAGCGCCGCCATTCGGTGACCGAAGTCATGCGTCTCGCCGACCGTCTTCGCCGTGCTCGGCCCGACGTCGTTTTCGGCGCCGATCTGATTGCCGGGTTCCCAACGGAGACGGATACGATGTTCGAGACGACGTTCGTCAATGTCCGAGACCTCGGCATTCCCCATCTCCACGTCTTCCCCTATTCGGAACGGCCCGGCACACCGGCGTCCCGCATGCCCAAGGTCGACAAGCGGATTCGCAAGGAGCGTGCGGCGCGCCTTCGGGCCCTCGGTGAAACGACCCTGTCACACTGTCTGCAAGAGCGGACCGGATCATCGGTCCGTGTGCTCGTCGAAAAACCGGGCATGGGCCTGAGCGAACATTTCCTTCCAGCGTCCCTCGACGGTCTGGCCGAGACCGGACAGATCGTTGCTGCCCGGGTCACGGGCAATGACAACGGCCGCTTGCTGGCGACGGTTTCTCCGTGAGCGACCAGGTGAAATCCGGCTGGCTGGGTCGGCTGAAGGCCGGTTTGGCGCGCTCCTCGCAGAAGATCACCAGCGGCATAACCGACGTCTTCACCAAGCGAAAGCTCGACGACGCGGCCCTCGAGGAGCTCGAGGAAATCCTGATCCAGGGCGACCTGGGTGTGGCAACGGCGGCCAGGCTTTCGGGGTCACTCGCCAAGACACGCTTCGACCAGGAGGTCGACCCGGACGAGGTCAAGGGCGCCTTGGCCGACGAGGTGGCGACGATCCTGGAACCGGTGGCCAAGCCGTTGATCGTCGATTCGACCAGGAAACCCCATGTGGTTCTCATTTGCGGCGTCAACGGCAGCGGCAAGACGACGACCATCGGCAAGCTCGCAAAACAGTTCCGCGACGAGGGGCGCAGCGTGCTGCTTGCCGCCGGCGACACGTTCCGGGCCGCCGCCGTCGAACAACTGCAGATCTGGGGCGAACGCTCCGGTGTACCGGTGCTGGCCCGCGAGACCGGAGCCGATGCCGCCGGTCTCGCCTTCGACGCCCTGAAACAGGCGCAGGCGGAAAGCACCGACGTCCTGATGATCGATACCGCCGGGCGCCTTCAGAACCGCAAGGACCTGATGGCGGAACTCGAGAAGATCATCCGCGTATTGAAGAAACTCGACGAAACGGCACCGCACGACGTGCTGCTGGTCATGGATGCGACCATCGGGCAAAACGCCCACAGCCAGGTGGAGACCTTCAAGGACATGGTCGACGTGTCGGGACTGGTCCTGACCAAGCTCGATGGTTCGGCAAAGGGCGGCGTCGTCGTGGCGCTGGCCGACAAGTTCGGAATCCCTGTTCACGCGGTCGGTGTCGGTGAGGGTATCGACGATCTCAGGCCGTTCGAGGCCAGGGCCTTTGCCCGCTCGCTGATGGGCCTCGAGGCAATCGGCTGATTACTCCGCAAGCAGACTCCCTATTTTCCCGTTTTTGCCTGAAGTGCCGGCGGAGCGTAGAGTTTTTCGACCGCCGGTGACGGGCGGACGTTTCCTGTGTGCCGACGGGTGGATCACCACATGCCGTTACAACTGCACCTCGCTTTGCTGGTCCTGCTCGCCGCCGTAGTCCACGCATCCTGGAACGCGGTCGTCAAATCGTCAGGTGACCGCTTTTTGACCTTCACGGTGATTGCCTTCACGGGAACCGTCGTTGGCGCCCTTGCCGCCTTCTTCGTGCCGCTTCCGGCGCCGCAGGTCTGGCCCTATCTAATCCTGTCGGCGGCCGTCCATAACGTCTATTACGTCACCTTGTTGTTGGGCTACCGCTATGGCGATCTCAGCGAAGTCTACCCCTTGGCCCGAGGGTCATCGCCGCTGATCGTGCTTGTGCTAGCCGCCATCTTCGCGGCCGAGGTCCCGCAGCCGATGGGGCTCGCCGGCGTCGCCTTGGTGTCGGCCGGCATCATCAGCCTGGCTTTCGCCGGCAGTCGCCTGACCCGGGCCCGGATGCAGGGATTCACCAGTGCTTCCGCCTGGTCTCCTTTTTATGTCAGCATCGTGGTCATCCTGACGGTGATGCCGGACCTGACCTTATTCGCCGTCGTTCTTCCCGGACTCCTGACGGCGACCGGTATTCTCGCGAGTGGATACCTGTTCGACCGGATTACGCGAAAGCCGACGGACGGGTCGGTAGCGCGCCAACCGCCGGTGCCGCTGCCGAGGAACCAGCGCGGAGCATTGGTGTTCATCCCTCTTTCATTGGTTGGCCTCATCGTGACGCTCCATGAAGGGGTCGGCATATCCATCCCCGCCGCCCTCGGTACGGTCGCGCCGCTCTACGCCCTTGTCTGGTACGGCGTCATTAGCGGGAACGCCGCCAACTGGTTGCCGCGGTCGCACGACCTTGCGATGCGTGTGCTCGGGGTGTTGCCGACCATGCGGAGCGAAATCCTGGTCTTCGTCGGCGCTTATATCTTCGGTACGGGCATCGCCGGCATCATTCCGGGCGATCTGGTGGCCGGTTTCCTCGATCGGATGCTGCCGTGGATTGACCTTCGGCTCATCGTTCTGATTATCACGGTCAATCTCCTGGGCATGGCCGGCCTGCATCCGGTGGTGACTGTGATCCTCGCTGTCCAGGTCTTGCCTCCCGAGGTGATCGGATTGCGCGATTGGGTCTTCGCCGCGGCCTTGATGGCGACTTGGGGGTTGAGCACAACTGTCTCGCCCTATTCGGCGACCACCCTTTTCATGGCGCGGGTCAGCGGTGTTTCCAACTACACCATCGCCTGGCGCTGGAATCCACCGGCCATCTTCTTCGCGACATTGGTGGTTTGCACCTTGATCGTCAGCGTCCGCCATCTGACGCTATAGCGCTCATATATCGTGTGCCGCAGTTGAACCAGGGCATGTATCCAGGCGCAATTCCTCCATTGGCTTCTGCTTGTTTTGAATTTGGGGATGACAATTAAGCCCGGATATAATAGATGTCTTATTGGATTAGGTAACGTATCCATTAATAACCTTACAGGGGGTTTTACAATGAGGAAGACATTTGTAGCGGCCGCCGTCTCGGCGGCCTTGGTTGTCGGCATGGGTGGACAAGAGGCCCAGGCCGAAAAAGTGAAGTGGAAAATGCCGTCCACCTTCCCGGGCAAGCTCATTCAGTTGGGCCAGGCCGGCAAAAGGCTCCAGAAGACCTTGAAAGAGGTTTCCGGCGGCGAAATCGAGATGAAGTTCTTCGAGCCTAAAGCCATCGTGCCGCCACTCGAGATTTTCGATGCCGTTTCCAGCGGTTCCGTCGACGCCGGCTGGTCGGTATCCGGCTACTGGCAGGGTAAGGAACCGGCCCTCGGCCTGTTCGCGGCCGTTCCCTTCGGCCCCGCCGCCGGTGAGTACCTGGCCTGGATGTGGTACGGCGGCGGCGAAGACATGATGAACGAGATTTACCACAAATATAATCTGCACTCGCTTGTCTGCGGCGTCATCGCGCCGGAAGCGTCCGGCTGGTTTCGCAAGGAGATCAAGGGCGTCGGCGACCTCAAGGGCCTGAAGATGCGGTTCTTCGGCCTCGGCGCCAAGGTCATGCAGAAACTCGGTGTCGAGACCCAGCTGCTGGCCGGCGGCGACATCTACCCGGCCCTCGAACGCGGCACCATCGATGCCACCGAGTTCTCGATGCCCGCCATCGACCTCAACCTCGGCTTCTACCAGATCGCCAAGCACTACTACTTCCCGGGCTGGCACCAGCAGTCGACCCTGCAGGAACTGCTCATGAACAAGGCGAAGTGGGATGCCCTGTCTGACAAACACAAGGCGATCATCACGACGGCCTGCAAGGCCAACGTCGCCAATCAATTTGCCGAGGGCGAAGCCATTCAGGGCAAGGCTTTGGCGACCCTCAAGTCGAAGGGCGTGAGCATCCACAAGTGGCCGTCGGATGTCATCGATACGCTGCGCAAGACGTGGATTGAAGTTGCCGCCGAGGAAGCTGCCAAGGACGCCAAGTTCAAGGAAGTCTGGGACAACTTGAACGCGTTCCGCAAGGAATACTCCCTATGGTCGGATCTCGGATACCTGAAATAGTTTGAATTCCGACCTTCCATTATGACTCCCGAGGGCTGTTCTCCGGCCCTCGGGATTTTTTCACTTTCAAGTAAATGTAATTGGTTGATTCTTTTATGGGCATAGTCCGCCCCGCAATGCAGAATGGCCGGCAATAAACAGGGAAAGCGCTCAAACGGGGAGGCTCAATGAACAATCCCGAATCGCGCGCTGGTGAACAATGGGAGCCGGACGGGCTCCTCAAGGTCAGCGCCGCCATCGATCGATTTCTGGAGATGGTCGCCCGTGTTGCCGCCTGGTTCGGCGTCATCATCGTCGTCACTGTCGTGTACGACGTCGTGACGCGGTACTTCGGTGTCCCTCGCGGCTTCGGCATCAACGCCACCGAGCTTCAGGAATCCGAATACTGGATGCACACCATCCTGTTTTCGTTCGTGATCGGGTACGCCTACACCCGTCAATCCCACGTTCGCATCGATCTCGTCCGCGAGCGGCTGCCGCAGAAATACAAGTTCCTGATCGAAATGATCGGCTGCGCGTTCTTCGTTCTGCCCTATTGCGTAATCGCCACCTATTACTTGTCGATCTATACCTATGCGTCGTTCGAATCCGGTGAATTCTCGAAATCGGTCATCGGGCTTCGCAACATTTGGATCCTCAAGTCCTTTCTGGTGTGTTTGTTCATTTTGCTGGCCTGCGCCGGCGTGTCGCAATTGATCAAGAGCACTTATGGCTTTTTGGGGCGCCTGCCGGATGACCTCGCCAAGAAGACAGTCGGCGGGGACCTGTAAGAATGGAATTTTCCGAAGCGCTTCCGCTTTTGATGTTCGCGGCCCTGGCGCTGCTTCTGTTCTCCGGCTTCCCGGTCGCCTTCGTCTTGGGCGGCGTCGGTCTCGGCTTCGGCTTCATCGGCATCGCCACCGGCGGTTTTTCGATGATCCAATTCGGTGCGGTGCCGTCCAGGCTATTCGGCGGCATCGCCGAAAGCCTGATCCTGACCGCCATCCCCATGTTCATCCTCATGGGCACGGTGCTCGAACGATCGGGTGCCGCGAGAGACCTGCTCAATTGCCTGCAGGTCCTGCTCAAACGGATTCCAGGCGGCCTAGCGCTTTCGGTCACGTTGATGGGCACGATCATGGCGGCGACCACGGGCATCATCGGTGCCTCCGTCGTCATGATGACGCTGCTGTCGCTGCCGGTGATGATGGAGCGCCAGTACAACCGGGCGCTCGCCACCGGTACGATCGCCGCATCGGGGACGCTCGGCATTCTCATTCCGCCGTCGATCATGCTGGTCATCATGGCCGACCTCTTGGCCAAGTCCGTCGGCAATATGTTCATGGCCGCCGTCTTCCCCGGTCTCATTTTGTCGGGGCTCTATTTCGTCTATCTGATCATCCGCTGCATGAGCAATCCGTCGCTCGCCCCCATACCGAGCGGCGATTTCGGCCCGAAGACCTTAGGCGGCATCCTCAACATGGTGGTCCGCAGTTTCATTCCGCCCGTGTTCCTGATCTTTCTGGTCCTGGGTTCGATCCTCCTCGGCTGGGCGACTCCGACCGAGGCAGCCGGTGTCGGCGCGGCCGGTGCGATGCTCATCGCACTCATCAATTTCGTGGTGCTGCCGGCCCTCGGAATCAAGGAGGTCCACTTCGGCGGCGAGCTTTCCCATGGTGTCGAAGGCGAACACGATGATTTGACCGTCCATGACAACCTCAAGAGCTTCGGCAAGATGATGCGCGACGCGGTGATGAGCACGGCGCTGACCAACGCCATGATCTTCGGCATCTTCGTCGGCGCCACGATCTTCAGTTTCGTCTTCCGCTCCTTGGGCGGCGACGACATCGTCATCGAGTTCGTCGAGGCCCTCGGCCTCGGTTCCTGGGGCCTCTTGTTCCTGATCATGGGGATCGTCTTCCTGCTCGGCTTCTTCTTCGACTGGATCGAGATCACCCTGATCGTGCTGCCGGTGTTCACGCCGATCATCGAACTGCTCGATTTCGGCGCCCATGTGGATCAGTTCGAAGTGGTCTATTGGTTCGCCATCCTGATGGCCGTCAACCTGCAGACCAGTTTCTTGACGCCACCCTTCGGGTTCGCACTGTTCTATTTAAAGGCCGTGGCACCACCGGGGGTCAGACTGCAAGACATCTATCTGGGCATCATCCCATTCGTTCTACTGCAGCTTGTCGGCCTCGGTCTCGTCATGGCGTTCCCGGACATCGCTCTGTGGCTGCCCCGGACCATGCTGAACTGACGTGGGCACCGCCGCCGACGGGGCTACTTCGTGCTTTCCAGTGCTTCGGCGAGGTTCGCGGCAGCCGGTTCCTGGCCACGCGCATCGGCTTCATCCTTGAGGGCCTGCAACCCCGCCGCCAACCCGACGCCCCGTGAACCCCGCCCGACTTCAGCGAGAGCGCGGCACCGGGCGACGTGGAAATCGGCCCAGGGAACCGGTTCGGCCGAACACTCTTCGGTCAATCGCGCGGCAAAACCATCGACGGCGTCCCAATCCCCGAAGCGCAGCATCGCGCTCATTGCATCATGCAGGAACCAGATCGGGTTGTGGAACGGGCCGCGCTTTTCGAGTAACCTGATCCCCTCGTCCAGGCTATCCCGGGCGGCGATCTCATCCGCCACAGCCGCCAGCGAACCCAGCACCATCGGCCCTGTATAGACCATTCCGTCGCTTCGGCTCTCGCTGACGGCCTCACGTGCCATTTCGAGCGCCGCTTTTCGATCTCCCGTCGCGAAACGGACCTTGGCCAGAAAACAGAGATACATCGGAATATAGCGTTGAGCCCCCAGGTCACGGGCAATGGCGAGTCCCGCCTCAAGGCTTTCACCGGCTTCGCGCCAACGCCCCAATTCCATCAGCGGTTTGGCCAGGCAACTCCCGTTGGCGACCATTTCGACCCTTTTCATCCCGGCTTCCGCAGCCCGTTCGGCGGCTTGCGAACAATCGGCCACGGATTCTCCGAAGGCATTGAGATAGAACCGCATATGACCTCGAAGTGGCAAATTGGTGATTTCGAATTCGGCGTATCCTTTGTCGCGGCACAAACCGACACAACGATCGTAGTAGGACTCCGCGGATCGCAGCCGACCGCCTAGGAAGTTGCCGTCACCGAGGCCGCTCAGAGCCCGAGCCTCGTCTTCGGCCGACCCTGCCTTTTGCGCCAGTTCGGCCGCCTTGCCGTGCTCGGCCAAACATCCGTCGATATTGCCAAGAGGGAAATAGAGGTTGCCCCGGAGATAATGAATACGGATCCGCTCCTGGTCGAGACCACCATCCCGCGCCGTCGCTTCCGCGCGGTCGAGCAACCGCAAGGCTTTTTCCAGGCGGTCGACGATCCGCATGCTGGCAACGGCGGCGAGGAGAAGGGCCGTTTCGCCGGCAGGATCCAGCGGCGAGGTGTCCCTGGCATCGACGAGGTCCCGCGTACCGAAAATGTCCTATGGCTTCCGTATGGGCCCAGACCTGGGCCGCCGCCTTGCCGGCCATGATCCAATAGGGGATCGCCCGGTTTCCCTTTCCGGCCTCCGTCAGATGCCAGGCGACGGTTTCCGGTTCGGTGCGGCCGATATCCGGAAATTCCTCCTCCATGACATCCGCAATCCGCTCGTGCAATTGGCGGCGGCGGCGTTTGAGTAAGGATCGGTATGCGGTCTCCTGGATAAGTCCGTGCTTGAAACGGTATGTCGCGTTTTCCACGTAAACCAGGCCGGCGCCAACCAGAGCTTCCAACGCCCGATCGAGTCCGGCCGACGGTGCCTCAATTGTCGCGGCCAGAAGCTCGCGGTCGAAGACCCGACCGATGGCCGCCGCTATTTGCGCGACTTCCTTGGCCTCGCCGAGCCGGTCGAGGCGACCCATCAGGGAATCCTGAAGCGAGGTCGGGACGTGGTGGGCCGCAGCATCCTTCGCAAGTCCCGATTCCGAAACAGCTTTGGCCAATTCCTCGACAAACAGCGGGACGCCGCCTGAATTGTCGAGTAGGGCCTCGACCGTTTCCCGAGAAAGCCTCTCGGTGCCGACTATGCTGTCGATGATTCCGACACAATCGTGTCCCGGAAGCGCATTCAAGGCCATTCGTTCGTGGCATCCCTTTTCGGCGATGGATAACTCGTAGTCGGCCCGATGGGTAACGACCACAAGGACCCGCATGTTTGAAATTCGCTGCTGCAATCGCGTCATGAATTCGAACGTCGATGCGTCGAACCACTGTGCATCATCGGCAAGAATCAACAGCGGCAGCCGTTCGGCTAAGCCGCCGATGAGATCGATGAGGACGGATAGGGTTTTTTCCTTCCATTCCTGAGGCGTCAGGCCGCCAACAGTGATGTTCGAACCCTCGGACGTTCGGCCGAGCCCATGAAGGACGTTCGGCCAATCACTGGCACCGATACCGCGTGTGGCCAGCTCCCGCTCGATTGCGATCTCCCGAGAGCCGGGTTCGGCGCCTGGCTTCAACCCGAGTAGCCCGTCAATGAAGCCGGAGAGAGGCCGAAAACTGGTGTCCAGGAAGAACGGCGAGCCTTCGAAATATCCGAAGCCGTAGGCGCCTTCGCTCAAAGTCGAAGCGAGGAACCAGGCCAATCGGGATTTTCCGATACCCGGCTCTCCCGAAATGACGACGAAGCCACCACGGCCGGCCTCGGTTTCCTTCCACAGCTCGGCGAGACGGGCGCGTTCGGCGCTACGGTCAACGAAAATGCCGTCCATTGTTTCCAGGGATCGCGCCCTCGCCACTTCGCCACGTACGAGGTACGTCGGCACCGGCTCCGCAATCCCCTTCAGGTCCCGCGTACCGAGAGAATCGAATGAGAAGGCACCTTCGACGAGGTTGCGCGTCTCTTCGCTGATGACCACCGTGTCGGCTTCCGCGATGCCCTGCAGCCTGGCAGCCAGGTTCGGCGCGTCACCGAGGACGGCATGCTCCTCCGACGCACCGCTTCCGATGATGTCGCCGACAACGACCCGTCCGGTTGCGACACCCAATCGGACTTGAAGAGGAATCCCTCCCGGGCCGTCCAGGGCTTGGACCGCGGCAATGATCTCGAGCGCACTTCTGACGGCGCGTTCGGCATCATTTTCATGGGCTTCGGGGTAACCGAAGTAGACCAGCAGTCCGTCGCCCATATATCGCGCAATGTATCCGCCGAACCGTTCGATAACCGTCGCGCAACACCCCTGGTAATCGGCGATGACATCGCGCAACTCTTCCGGATCCAAGGCCTGGGACAGGGCGGTCGAGCCCACTAGATCGCAGAACATGACGGTCAGTTGCCGTCGTTCCGCTTCCTTTTCCGGGCGTTGGGCCGGTTTCTGTTCGGCTGTTTTCTCTCCGAGGGGATTTCCGCACCCACCGCAGAACTTGCCGCCCCGCGCATTGGCAAATCCGCAGGACGGACACTCGACCGGCATCGGTTGCCCGCATTCGGAACAAAACCGATATCCGTCCGGGTTCTCCGATTCACAGGCCGGGCATTTCACGGAGCGGTCCCCCTCTGGGCTCACGCTTAAGAAAAGAGACTTCGGTAGCCGAACAAGCCGGCCGTACCACCCGTATGCAGGAAAACGACCGTATCCTGTGAACCGAAACGTCCGCTCCGGATCATGGCGATCAGTCCGGCCATGGCCTTGCCTGAGTATACGGGATCAAGGATCAAACCTTCCGTACACGCCGTCAAGGACAGGGCCTCGATCATGCCTTCGTTGGGTTGGCCATACCCAGGTGCGTAATAGGAACCATCGCAAACAACTTGATCCTGGTTCACCTCAAATTCGATCTCTGCCAGCTCGGCGGTTTTCCGTGTCAGATCCAAGACCAGTTCTGCCTGTTCCTCTCCATCACGGCTGACCGTGATCCCGATGACAGGCACGTCACGGCCGGCGGCGGAAAACCCGGCCAATAGGCCAGATTGGGTGCCCTGGCTTCCGGTAGCGACGATTACGGCTGCAGGCTCGATTTCCATCTCCCGAAACTGCTCGGCCATTTCGAGGGCGCAAACGACATAACCCAAGGCGCCCACCGGCGAAGAACCACCGGCTGGGATGAAATAGGTCGCGACCCCACTGGCTGCGATCTCTGCGGCCAAGTCTTCACCAGCCCGGTTGAGGTCGTCACTCGGTGGCCTCTGGTGAATGTTCGCGCCGAACATACGGTCGAGGAGAATATTGCCGTTGTTGGCATAGTCATCGTCGCGCACGACCTCCCGTTCCAGCAACACTTCGCAGCCGAGCCCGAAGCGCGCGGCGGCGGCGGCCGTCTGGCGGACGTGGTTCGATTGGGTGGCACCAACGGTCACCAATGTTTCAGATTTTCGCCGAATGGCGTCGGCGACCAGAAACTCCAGTTTCCGAGTCTTGTTGCCGCCGGTTGCCAAACCGGTGCAATCATCGCGTTTGACCCATATCCGAGGGCCACCCAGTTCCCGGCTCAAGTTGTCGAGCGGTTCCAGCGGAGTGGGAAGGTGGGCGAACCTCAGGCGCGGTTGGTTGAGTTTACTCATGTTCACTTAGCCGTTACGGAAAAAACTGTTCCCCCCTAGTCGCGTTGCTATGATGCCATCCAGAGATCGCCGGAGGGAAGCCCGCACATGATCGATACTGGAGAAAAAGAAGTCGACCTCAGTTACATGCCGGCGGTCGAGCTACTCGATCTCTTCGAATGGCGTACCGTTTCACCGGTCGAGGTGACGAAAGCCGTTTTCGAGCGGATCGCTTCTGTCGAAGACGCCGTCAATGCATTTTCCCACCTCAATGAGGAAGCCGCCCTGGAAGCGGCGGATCAATCCGAGAAACGCTGGCTCGCCGGCGAGGCCCGCGGCCTCGTTGACGGAATCCCGGTGACCGTGAAGGACATCGTCTACTGCAAGGATTGGCCGATCCAGCGGGGCTCGAAGGCGATGCCGGACGACGTGCTCCCGGGAGAAGATTCCCCTGCAGTCGCACGCCTGCGGGAACACGGAGCCGTCATTATCGGGCGCACGGCGACACCGGAATTCGGCTGGAAGGGGGTTACCGACAGTCCGTTGAGCGGGGTCACACGAAATCCCTGGGACGTTTCGAAGACGCCAGGCGGTTCGTCGGGCGGTGCCGCCGCGGCGGCGGCGCTCGGCATGGGGGCCCTTCATATCGGTACGGACGGCGGCGGTTCTGTCCGCATTCCCGCTGGTTTCACCGGCGTCTTCGGGTTCAAGCCGAGTTTCGGCCGGGTCCCCTTGTACCCGATCAGCGCATTCGGCACCCTCAGCCACATCGGACCGATAACCCGAACCGTAGCCGATGCCGGCCTGATGATGAACGTCATGATCGAGCCGGATTCCCGGGATGTTGCTTCACTCCCCTACGACCCGTGGGATTACACGGCCGGCCTTGAATTGGGCGTGCGCCATTTGACCATCGGTTTCAGCCCCGATCTCGGTTACGTCGATGTCGATAAAGAGGTCGCCGATCTCGTGGCGAGCGCCGTCAAAGTGTTTGAGGCGTTGGGTGCTACCGTGGAGGAAGCCGGACCCGGTTTCGAAAATCCGGGAGACTGTTTCAAGAAGCACTGGTACACGGGCGCCCGGCGTCTTGTCGAACAGTTCTCCGAGGCGGACCGCGCAACCATGGATCCGGAATTCCTTGAGATCGCGGCGGAAGCCGAGGCCTACACACTCGACGAATACCTGGACGCCGTCGACGAACGCAATGCTGTCACGGCCGCCATGAACCGGTTTCACGATCGCTTCGACTTGTTATTGACTCCGACCCTACCGATCCCGGCCTTCACCGCCGGAGAACCGGTGGCCGATGCCGTCAACCAGGAGCGGTGGGCCGATTGGACGCCCTTCACCTACCCGTTCAACCTGACCGGCCAACCGGCCTGCAGCGTGCCCTGCGGTCTTACGTCAGAAGGCCTTCCCGTCGGGTTACAGATCGTTGGCCCCCGTCATGCGGACCCGCTGGTGATGCGTGCGGCAGCCGCCTTTGAGAGCGCTAGGCCGTTCAAAATGCCCAATGCCCCGAAAGGCGGCTGAACGGCTCAAAGGTCCGGCTGGCGCTCCGTCCAGTCGTTTTCTTGCTCGTAGGCCCGACCGACCCGATACAGCGTCTTCTCGTCATAAGGCCGGCCGACCAACTGGAAGGACACCGGCAACCCACCGGTCGTAAAGCCGCAAGGGATATTCAGGCCCGGCAGTCCAAGATAGTTCGTGGGTCGCGTGCAATGACCGATCCGCGTGATGATGTCGAGAAACCCGGAGTTGTCGGCAACGTCGGTCTCCTTGATTGTCGGTACCGGCATCATCATCACCGGTGTCAACATCACATCGGCTTTCGAGAAAACCGCATCGGCGAACGCATGCAACACCTGTGAGCGCATGTTGAGGGCCTGAATGTAGCGAGTTGCCGGCACCAGGAGACCGCTTAAAAATCGATTGCGGGTTTGGGACCCGTATTCATGGGCCCGTTCCTGGAGCCAAGCTTGATGAATGGCGGCGCCCTCGCAGACCGTGATCAGGCTGGTAAGCGCATTGGTTGCGTCGATCGAAGGCGGCAAACGTACGGATACGATTTCCGAACCCGTCTTCTCTAGAACCGAGACGGCGGCACGAACGGCCGTTTCGACCTCTCCGTCAATACCGTCGAAAAAGTGGTTCTCGGGCACGGCAATCCTGGTGCCGGCTACGCCGTCCTCGATGCCGTCAAGATAGTCGGGGACAGGGAGCGGACTCGACGTCGGATCGCGCGGGTCGGCCCCGGCGATGATCCCCAAAAGGAGAGCGTTGTCGGCGACCGTGCGGGTCAGGGGCCCGACGGTGTCGAGCGATTTCGACAACGGCATCGCGCCGTAGCGGCTGACGCGGCCATAGGTCGGCTTCATACCGACCAGACCGCAACAGGCGGCAGGCAGCCTGATCGAGCCGCCGGTATCGGAACCGAGCGATCCGAAGACGGCCCGCGAGGCGACCGCCGCACCGGAACCGCTCGATGAGCCGCCCGTCATATGGGCCCGGCTCCACGGGTTTCGCGGCGTCTCCGTCGCCTCGTTGTGACCGGTCACACCGAGGGCGAACTCAACCATGTTGAGCCTGGCGATATCGAGGGCACCAGCAGAATCCAGTTTCTCCAACGCGGCGGCAGTCGTTTGCGGGATGAAATCGCGGCGCACCTTCGATCCGCAGGCGCTGACGCGCCCCGTTCGGTAGAACATGTCCTTGTGGGCGAGGGGTACGCCGTGCACCGGACCATTGGCTTCTCCCTTGGCCAGTGCCGCATCGGCGGCATCGGCCGCATCGAGAACCGCCTGTGGATCCATTCCGGCGACGTTACGCAAATCGGCGGACAAGTCTTCCAGTCTTTCGATCGCCGCCGCGGTGACTTCACGGGAAGACAGCTTGCCAGTGGCGATGGCTGTCGATACGTCGACGAGGGTGAGAGACAGAATATCGTCGCTCATCTCACGGATCTTTCGGAGCCAAGGCGTGAAGGTCGGCGAGGAAGGATGTCGATTCCGCCTCAAACGCGATGGTTCGGTCCAGGTCGTCGATCACTCTGGAAATGGTCTCGGTGGTCCGAGCCGGATCCTTGAGTTCGCTGAACTCCCGCTCCAGGCCTTGAAGGGCCCGAAGCCATTGACCGATGGCGGCGAGTTGCGATTGGTCCATAGGCACCTCCTCGACCGCATGGTACGGTCCACGCCCGGTTCGAGGAAAGGGGGAACGGGATGAGAACCGACATAGTTGAACAGGTGCTCAGTTTTTGGTTCGCCGAAGGCGACAGCCAATCGAGAGCGGTTTGGTTCAAAACCGATCCCTCCTTCGATCACGAAATCGAAGACCGGTTCAAAGCGCATCAAGTAAAGGCGCTGTCGGGGGATTACGACGGTTTGGCCGATATGGCCACCGGCGCGTTGGCATTGGTCATCCTGCTCGATCAGTTCCCGCGCAATCTGTACCGCGGCAGTCCCGAGGCCTTCGCCAGCGATACCAAGGCACTGGCTATTGCGCGGGCTGCTCTCGCAGCCGGTTTCGATCAGGGTTTGACACCGGTCCAACGGACATTTTTATACCTTCCGTTCGAACACAGCGAGGACAGGAATGACCAGGAAAAGTCCGTTCAACTCTTCGAAGAGCTGGGTGACGAAGACAAATTGAAATACGCCATTGAACACCGCGAAATCATCGAACGGTTCGGCCGGTTCCCGCATCGCAATGCTGTTCTGGGACGGCCTTCGACACCCGAGGAGGTCGAGTTTCTCAAGGATTTCGACTCCTTCTGACCTGTGTTCACGTACTCTCGATTGGACGTGACCGCACCTGCGATTATATTGAGAATCATCAGATCGCTACGACCTCTAGAGGTGGGAAAATGATCAGATCGTTGCCGGTGTCCGTCTCTCTTGCCACCGTTGCCGTAGTCGCTGCTGCTTGCGCGGTACCCGATACCGCTAAGACCGGATTGCGTCTCGGCGACGAGGCGAACGGTGCCATTGTCTGGACGGCTGGTGGCCGTGAGATTGCGGCGACCGACCGCATCATTTACGCGGATCCCATCCAACGGGAGGAATACGCCCTTTTCGAAAAGGACGGCGGGCCCAGGAAGGCAATTGCGCCGTTGGAAAAACCATAGGCCTCGAGCGGTATGCCCAGCAGCCCTTGGTCGAAATCGTCGTTGCTGTTTTCGTCATGATAAATCGCAATCGCGTAGCGTCCGCTGTCTAGATCGCGGAAGGTCGTGCGTGCCGTTCGATTCGCGATCGGCACTTCGATCTCGACCAACATACCGTCACTCGTGGGAAATCCCTCGGCCTTGTCGTAGAGCGCGACGTGCACGTCACCGTCGTTGCTGGCGAGCCCGGTTATGCTGACGGTCAGATCCAGTGCCAGAGCGGCGTTGCTGCTGAAAGAAACGGCAATGGCCGACAGGACGAAAAGGCGTTTGATCATGGATTCACCCGCCATCCCCCCAAAGCGTGACAGGCGTTTCAAACCTTGATGTTCAGGTAGTATCCCCGCGGGACGTCCTCTCTGGGCGGCTGCCCTTGTGCGAGGACGGTGTTCAGCCTCCTGAGATGTCGGCGTTCTTCTTCCGTGTGTTTCTGATCGAGGACCGATGCCCGAGCCCGCACCTCACGGACCGACTCCGCCTGGTAGCCGGACGGCCGAATGATTTCGGCCACGGCCCGTGAATTCACAGAGTTCAACCCATCCGCCATAGAGGCATGCTAGGGCCAATTGGTTAACGGAATCTCAAAAGTAAGCCCGCAAGACAGAAAAAACCGCCGTTCGGCCGATCAGTCCCGATGGCAGTGGATCGCAGGGGCCGTGTTCTCGCGATACTGCTCAAAGGACCAGCGGATTGACGGGAAAGCAATGTCCTGCCAGGGGATATCCTCATAGGCGAAGAGCGCCACATCTTCACTTTCCGGTCCCGGCGCGAACGCTGGTTCCGTCATCTCGGCGCGATGGACCACGTAGATCTGGCTGATCCTGGTTATCTCGTAGATGCCAATCAACCCGGTGATGGCGATCTTCGCCCGCGCCTCCTCCCAGACTTCCCTCGCCGCCCCCTCGGCTGTTGATTCCCCCATTTCAAGGAAACCCGCGGGGATCGTCCAGTAGCCCTTGCGCGGTTCGATGGCGCGTTTGCAGAACAGGATCTTACCGTCCCATGTACAGACGGCGCCCGTAACGATCTTCGGGTTCTCGTAAGCGATGTAACCGCAGTCCGGGCACACCAAGCGTGCACGGTCGTCGCCGTCGGGTACGGTTTCCACGCGCGGGCCATTTCCGGGAGGTTCGTCCATAGATTGATTTTGGGCTGCGCGCCGACCCTGGGCAAGGCATTCCAGCGTTGCCGCCGCTCCGATCCCCGATCAGGCGACAATATCGACTTTCCCGCCACGCACTGTCTGCGCGGTGGAGGGCGTCTTGTCCTCGTTGGGCTGTTCGCGCGCTTCTTCCCTGGCGTCGGCGAGCGCTTTCGCCGTTTCCATATCCTTGATCAACGTGCGCCGCAACGCCGCCGTCGGATAGGCGCCGCCTACCGATTTTATCTCATCGGCCACTGGACAGAGTTCCCACAAGAATTTTGTTAACCATAGTTTACACGGTTTGGCGGATTCATGCGAATCGGGGCACATTTTTGCCCCGTTGGCGACGGAACGGTCGGCCCGAAAACCGCAGAACAACTGTTTTCCAAGGAATCACAAGGTGTTATAACGAGTCCTATTGTTATAATCCGAGTAATAGGCGTAGCCTGTGGCCGAAAAGCCAGACGACGACCACCGCTTCTTGGACATCCGTCCCGATGCCTTCACCGACCGCATGTTTCTCGGTGGCATGCGTCTGTCCACGCGTACAAATCTGTTCGTCCTGATCGGGTTCGCTGCCATTGCCGCCTTCGCGGTGATGTTCTTCTATGTGGATCACCGGGTGACGACCGCGTTCGACGCCTGGCGAGGTTCCCAGGACATGGCGGCTCTGGTCAATCGGGTCGAAACCGGCGTTGCCAAGATCAACAGCCAGGAGAAGCAATTTCTCCTGAACAAGGACCCAACGGCGGCGACCGCCTTCAAACAGGATATAGCCGCCGTATCAGATGCCTTGGACGATCTCTACAAATTACCTGAGAGCATCACCGTCCGGCAGGTGATCGCCACGCTCCGTGACGGCCTCGTTCAATATGAAGAGCAATTCGTCGATGTCGTGAAAGCCGAACAGGCTTTGGGTATTACCGACGACTCCGGCATTTCGCGCCGTTTGCAGGAAACCACCAAGACGCTTCAAGTCCGTTTTCGCCAGGCCGGTTACGCCAACCTCGCGGACCAGGTTACGAGGATTAACCGCCAGGGCAAGGAAACGTTGGCGTCGGGGTTCCGCCAGGGAGTCGAGGAAGTACAGAAGCGCTACGAGACGCTGCACGCCTTTCTTGATGGTGCCGAGATTGCGCCACGCGCCAAACGCGATATCCAGGAACTCCTGAAGGCGCACGAAACCGACATGTTGTCGATGATCAACCGACGGTTTGCGCTCGACACGGAATCCGAACGTTTTAACGATATCCTGGCCTACGTGGCACCGAGCCTGGAACGGCTGACCGCTGTCTCCCGCGATGCAACCCTGTCGGCGACCCTCGGACTCGGTAAAGTCCAAACCTTCGCCCGCTACACGCTATCCAGCGGCACGGCCGCGATCGTGTTGTGGGTCATCTTCTTCGGGCTTCTGATGATGCGCAGCATGACCGGGCCGATCCGATCTCTGGCGCTGGCGTCCCTGAGATTGGCCGGAGGGGAACGCGGTGTCGAGGTGCCGGGCCGCGGCAACGTTGACGCCGTCGGCCAATTGGCGCGCGCGCTGGACAAATGGATCGAGGACATCGTCGAGATGGATCGCCTGCGTCACGATCTCGACCAAACGCGAAAGCGGCTCGAACACACGATCCTGGAAGCCGACCACAAGGCCATGGCCGCCGCCGCCGCGGCCAAGGCGGCGTTTATCGCCGAGGCCGAAGCCGAGATCGAACGGGAGCCGGTCAAGGAGCCAGAACCCGAAGTGCCGGCGCCGCCACCACAACCGGCCGTTCAACCCGAGCCGAGACCGATTGCGGCGCTGCCGGAGATCGGCACCGCCGGCGGCCCGATTTCCGCCGTCAGTCAGCAACTGGCGCATTTCAGCGAGTACGTGACCGCCGCCGCCGGCGACGTCGAACGCACCGAGGCGCTGGTCCGCGGACTTCAAGATGCCACCAACCAGATCGAAATTCTGGGCCACCTGGTGACCTCGGTCCGCGACCAGACCAATCTCCTGGCCTTCCATACGGGCACACGGGAAACACGCGGCCCCGACCCGGAGAACCTCATTCCATTTAACGAAGACGACCGCAGGATTGCAGACCCCATGCCCGTGGATCCACCGCTTTGAACCGTTTCGACGCCATTCGCGATGCTACCGAACGGGCCGAGCGGGCCATTCAGGCGGTACGCCTATCCATGGACAATGTTACCGCCATGGCCCACGAAATCGCCACGACCGCATCCAACCAAGCGCTCGAGGCGACCAATAAACTGCTCAGCCAATCCGAGTACCTGCAGAACATGTTGGACGATATCGTCGCCAAGATTTCACCAGCGCCGCCGGGGCAGCTTTCCGGCGGGACCCCAACGTCAAATCCGAATCTGGGCAGCCAGAGCCTGGGTCCGCCGCCGCCCGGCCAATCACCGACCAAGAAACTCTGATTTGGTTATACCGAAAACCTCTGTCGTTCGGGTTTAGCTCCGGTTCAGCGCCGCAACGCCCGGCAGTTCCTTGCCCTCAAGCCATTCGAGGAAGGCGCCGCCCGCTGTCGAAACGTAGGAGAAGGCCTCTCCAACGCCGGCATTGGCCAAGGCGGCAACCGTGTCGCCACCACCGGCGACGCTCAATAGTTTGCCTTCCTTGGTCAGCCGCGCCGCTTCGCGGGCGACGGCATTGGTGCCGGTATCAAATGGAGACACCTCGAAGGCACCGAGCGGACCGTTCCAGACAATGGTCTTGCAATCGGCCAAGCGGCCGGTCAGGTCGTCGATGGAAGCCGGGCCGACATCGAGGATCATTCCATCAACCGGTACCGAGTCGAGAGTCACCTGCTCGTTTGCCGCTCCTTCGGCAAACTCCTCGGCAACCACGGCATCGACGGGGAGCACGATTTCACATCCGGCCTCAGCGGCTTTTTCCATGACTTCGCGGGCTTGATCCGCCATCTCCACTTCACAAAGCGACTTGCCGACATCGACTCCCTGGGCGAAGAGAAAGGTGTTGGCCATGCCGCCACCGATGATCAGGAGATCGGCCTTGCTGACCAAGTGGCCGAGAACGTCCATCTTGGTCGAGATCTTGGCGCCCCCGACCAGTGCCGCCATCGGGTGCTCCGGCGCTTCCAATGCGTTCGACAAGGCTTCCAATTCGGCCTGCATCAGGCGTCCGGCGGCGGCCGGCAGCAGGTGGGCGACGCCTTCTGTCGAAGCGTGTGCCCTGTGTGCACAGGAAAAGGCATCGTTGACGTAAAGGTCGGCATGGGCCGCCAGTTGGGTTGCGAAGGCCTGATCGTTTTCCGTTTCCTGAGCATGGTAGCGCAGGTTCTCGAGCATCACGATATCGCCGTCTTCCAATCGTCCCACTGCGGTCTCGGCGGCGGGCCCGACACATTCGGTGGCGAAGGCCACGTCGCGGCCAATCGCCTTGGCCATGGCTTCGGCAACGGGCCTAAGCGACATCTCGGGCACGACTTGGCCTTTAGGCCGGCCGAAGTGGGAAACGATGACGATCCGTCCACCGCGGGCCGAAAGATCCCTCAATGTCGGCACACTACGGTCGATACGCGTCGTGTCCGTGACCACGCCGTCCTTCATCGGCACATTCAGATCGCAGCGGACAAGGACCCGCTTCCCTTTGACGTCGAGGTCGTCGATTGTCTTAAAAGTCGTCATTGTCTCGTTCCTCATGATTTCGAAATCAGGGCGGTTCCGGAGCCGATCAGGACGGTACCGGAAACCCGGTTGAACCATCGGGCGACGGCGCTCGTACGGATGGCCCGTCTAGCGCGGTCGGCGGAATAGGCGTAAGCGGCGAGAATGCAGCCGAAATCGGCGATCAGCAGAACCGTCAGGATCATCATTTCGACGCTACGCAATGCCTCGATGTCGATGAAGGTTGGCAGGAGCCCCCCGTAGAAAAGCATGACCTTGGGATTGCCGAGCGTGACCAGGAGGCCGCTACGGTATGCCGCACCATGACCCCTTTCGACGGGAGCCTCGCTCGTATGCACCGAGATGGACGCGCGAAACATACTGATCCCAAGCCATATCAGATAGGCGCCGCCGAGCAGGCGTATGGCGAAAAAGACATCGTGGAATTCCCGCGCGATTGCCGCCAATCCCAGCAGGACGGCGAGGATATAGACCAAATCGCCGCACATTACACCGGCGACAAAGGCCAGGGTCCGCCGGAATCCGCGCGCCATCGCGTGGCCGATCGTCGCCAGCACGCCAGGCCCCGGCGCCACCTTGATCAGGATACTCGCGGCCATCAGGGCGATTACGGATTCGACGGTCATTCCCTTCCCTCGTTACCACCGGATTTTTAAGGGTTATAGGCGCGAAAGCAGGGGCTTGCCAGTAACCTGAGTCACATAACGGGAAAGCTACAAGAGGATTGTTACATTAAGACCGGCCGCCGCCGTCTTTCATCAAGGCATCCAACCGGCGCCGCTCCTCGTCGGTCAATGGGGCTGGCTCGGATTGAAGTTTTCCGGCTTCGGCGGCGGTGCGGCGGCGGAAAAAGACGACCGCCCACAGCAACGCCAGCACAGCGATGACGCCCGGTCCCGCCCAGAGCACCATCGTTGAGCCCTTCACCGGCGGCTTCAAAAGGACGAAGTCGCCATAACGTGACACCACGTAGTCGATTACCTGCCGATCCGTGTCGCCGGCTGTTAGGCGATCGCGAACGAGAACGCGCAGGTCCCGGGCCAGTGTCGCGTCCGAGTCGTCGATCGACTGGTTCTGACAGACGACGCAGCGCAAACCCTTACTGATCTCGCGGGCCCGGTTCTCCATGACCGGGTCGTCGAGAACCTCTTTGGGGTCAACGGCCAAGGCCGGACCGCATACCAACACCAGCGCCAGGACCTGAAGAGACCGAATAATCCACTTCATCCGCTTATTTCGCCTTTGCGCAGTTCCTCGACCAGAGGCCCGATGATGTCCTTCCACACGTCCTCGGACAAGGGGCCGATATACTTGTAGCGAACGACACCTTCCCGATCGACGAGGAAGGTCTCGGGTGCCCCCGTCACACCGAAGGCGATGGCGGCACGGCTCTTCGGATCGTCGCCGACCAAGGTATAGGGATCGCCGAATTTCTTGAGCCAGGCGGGGCCGGCGTCCGGGTCTTCTTCACGCCAATCGATGCCGTGAATGGGAATTCGGTTCTCTTCATGGACCTGCATTAAGAACGGGTGTTCGACGCGGCAAGCGACGCACCAAGAACCGAAGACGTTGACCAGGGACACCTCTCCCGGCAGATCGGTATTGGCGAAACCCTTGTCGTCGCGGCCCTTGATCGGCGCCAGCTTGAACTCGGGAACCGGTTGGCCTTCCAGCATATTGGGCAACTTCCGTGGGTCGAGCGTAAGGCCAACACCGAAGTACCCGGCAAGAACCAGGAATCCGACCAACGGCAGGATGAACATCAAGCGATTTTTCATCGGTCTATCCATTCCCCGACCGGGGCCGCGCACACACGCGCTCGGTCAAGAAAATCAACGGTTGCCTCTCCGCACCTGCAACGAACGGCGTTACTCTCTCTCGTTTTCGCCTTTCCACTGGCCCGACTTCTTGATGGCGTCGGCCACCTCTGGCGGCATGTAGTTCTCGTCGTGCTTGGCAAGTACCTCGTCGGCGACGAAAACGGCTCCATCGTAACGCCCCTCAACAACAACGCCCTGCCCTTCTCGGAAGAGGTCGGGAAGGATGCCCTTGAACCGCACCGGCACCGCATTGGCCGTATCGGTTACCCGGAACATCACCGTGCCGCCACCCGGTTTTTCGACACTGTCGTCCTCGACCAACCCGCCGATGCGAAGACGCTGGCTGGCGGTCGGCTTCTTGGCGATCAGATCGGTCGGGCTATAGAAGAAGACGATGTTCTCCTCGAACGCGGTCAACACCAAGGCTGCCGCGGCACCCAGAAGAAGCATGGCGATGCCGACGAAGGTGAGACGTTTATGCTTGCGTTTCATCTTCGACCCTCCCGGCCCGGTCGCGCCGCCGGATATCGAGCCCCTCCAGTTCGCGTTCGGTTGATCGAACGAAGCGGAAGCTGGCGATCCACAAGGCGATGAGAACGAAGGCAACAATGCCATAGGCCGGCCACACGAAGTGCGCATACCCACCCATGGCGAAGAACTCGGAAACGCTCATCTCAGCCTACCTTCTCGGTCATGCCGGCGCCCGCAGGCGTGTTGGCATCCGTCTGGTGAACCTGGCGTAAGCGATGAGCGCGAATCTTGCCGGCATTGACCTCGGCCCGGATCCGCATCAAGAGAACCCATATGTAGTAAGTCTTGAATGCCAGGGCCATCAGGATCAGCGGCACCAACATGCTCGAATGGATGGCCGGGCCACCCATCTTCACGACGCTCGCCGGCTGATGCAGGGTATTCCACCAATCGACGGAAAACTTAATGATCGGTACGTTGACGAAACCGACGAGGGCCAGGATCGACGAGGCCTTGGTACCGCGTTCGGGATCATCGAAGGCGTTGGATAACGCCATGTAGCCAAGATAGAGGAAGAGCAGGATCAAGACCGACGTCAGGCGTGCATCCCAGACCCACCAAGTCCCCCACATGGGTTTTCCCCAGAGTGACCCGGTGGCCAGCGCCAGAAACGTGAAACAGGCGCCGACCGGCGCCGTCGCACGGGCCGCCAGATCGGCCAGCGGGTGTTTCCAGATCAGTCCGACACCGGCGGCCACTGCCAGCGCCGTGTAACAGAACAACGCCATCCACGCCGACGGCACGTGCACGTACATCATGCGCACGGTCTCACCCTGCTGGTAGTCGGCCGGCGAATCAAAGAGTGCAAAGTAAAGGGCGGAGACGAACAAGACGATGGTCAGCCCGGCGGCCCAAGGCTGGATAACCGCGGCCAGGCGCAGGAAACGGGTAGGGTTGGCGAACCGGTGAAACATCTGCATGGGCTAATATAGGGAGAATTCCCGATTAATCACGTCTTCCTAATAAAGGGCAACTGCGCCCGAAACATTGACTCATGTCAAATCGCCCAGGCATTTACGTTTCCAGCGCTTGGCGGATGGCACCGGCGCCGGCCCACGGGCACAAGGGCAAGGCGGCGATGAGCAACCCGCTCAGGATCAAAAGATGGGCCTTTGCCGGAAAACCGCCGAGGGCCGCTTCGACGCTACCGACCCCAAAGATCAGGACCGGAATATAAAGCGGCAGAACCAACAATGACAACAACACGCCACCGCGTCGCGAACCCAGGATCAGTGCAGCGCCGATGGCGCCGATCAGACTGAGCACCGGCGTACCGAGCGCCAACGACAGGATCAGAACTCCGTAGCCCTCCACCGGCAGGTTCATGAAAACGGCCAACAGCGGAGTCGCCGCGATCAGGGGCAGGCCCGTAGTCAGCCAGTGGGCGACGATCTTGGCGGCGACCGTGATCTCCAACGCCATCGGCTGCGTCGCTAGGAGCTCCAATGACCCGTCCTCATAATCGGTCTGGAACAAACGCTCCAACGAGAGCATGGCGGCGAGGAGCGCCGCGACCCAGATGACGCCGGAACTAATGCGGGCCAGAATATTGGGCTCCGGACCGACGCCGAAGGGAAACAAGACCACGGCTAACACGAAGAACATGACGACCATGAAACTGTCCATGCCCTGGCGCAGCGCCAACCGGAGGTCGCGTTTGACGACGGCGGTAAATCGACTCACGCCGCCACCTCGTGGCCAGAATACTCACCGACGTTGAGTGTCCTTGCGTCCCCGAGACCGATTTCGGCATGGGTCGACGCGATGACCATGCCACCGGCGGCGCGATGTTCGGCGATCGCCTGCACCAAAAGGGCAATGGCATCCGAGTCGAGAGCGGTCGTCGGTTCGTCGAGCAGCCAGAGATCAGCCGGCGCGGCGACGATGCGGGCGAGATTGACCCGACGCTTCTGCCCGGCCGACAGGAACCGGCCCGGCACATCGGCTAGTCCCGTGATGGCGAAGGCGGCAAGTGCCTCTTCGACCCGGGGTTCACCGTCGCGCATCGTCGCCCAGAATCCGACGTTCTCGGCGACGCTGAGCACGGGCTTCACGGCGTCGAGATGGCCAACGTAATGGAAACGCCGGTTGTGCGCCTCCGGGTCCTCGCGGATCGCTTCGCCGCCCCATGAGATCGTACCGCGGCGCGGCCTCAGGAACCCCGCCATCAACCTTAACAAACTCGATTTGCCACTGCCGTTGGGCCCGCGCAGGACCAGTGCCTGGCCGGGGTCGACGGAAAATTCGAGGCCCGAGAAGACCACGCGTTCACCGCGAAAACACAAAAGATCCTGTCCGGAGAATAAGGCCATTGTCTGAAATTCGGGGAAATACCGATCCGAGGGCGAACCCTATACCATCAGACCGGAAAAAAGAAGCGGCAGAGAGGTCTTCTGCCGATGAATTTCTCGGGAAACGGCTTTGATTTCAATACGTTTTTACGGTCGGTTTGAAAACGTTCCGACACCAAAAAAATCGGCCGGGTTGGTCACCCGGCCGCAAGTTTCGGCAAGAGGTTGCCGATTTAGCGGACCAGAGAGGGGGATTCTCTGGTTATAGACGAGGAGGTCTATGGTGATCATTTAGCCATGAGAATATGGCAAATTTATGGGTGTTCTACGGTAACTTCGAGGCTGCCCGGGTCGGCAAGGGTCACATTCCGGACTTTTCCGCGTCGTCGTCCTCCTGGTAGAACCCCATATGCTGGCCGCCGTCGAGTGCGATCATCTGGCCGGTCATGGCGCCGGCCTCGAGGATGAAACGCACACCGCCGCATATGTCCTCGATCGTAACCGGGCAGCGAAGTGGTAATTTCGACCATTCGCTCTCGAACTCCTGATCGGACTGGTGGACACTCGGTAGGGTCGGCCCGGGCCCGACCGCGTTGACGCGGATATCGGGCGCCAGCTCGCGGGCCAGGATGCGCGTCAACCCCCACAACCCGACCTTGCTCACCGTGTAAGACAAAAAGTCCCGTTTCAGGTTCCAAACACGCTGATCGATGATGTTGACGATGTTGCCGCGCAGGCCCGGCGGCAGGTCATTTGCCATCGCCTGGCTCAGGGCGAACGGGGCCCGCAGATTGACGTCCATGTGATGGTCCCACGAGTTTTCCGTCGCCGTCAGCGCGTTGTCATCCTCGAAAAGGGACGCATTGTTGACGAGACAGGTGACGGGGCCAAGAGCCTCGGATGCAACCCCGATCAGGGAGGAAGCGGCTTTCCAGTCGTTGAGGTCAGCGCCAAGAGCAGTTGCTTTGCCACCGGCGCGTTTGATCGTAGTGACGACGCTTTCGGCCTCTTCTTGCGAGCTGTGAAAGTGAACGGCGACCCGCCAGCCCCGCGCCGCCAAGTCGAGGGCGACGGCGCGGCCGATCCGCCGGCCGGCACCGGTAACGACTACGGTTTCGGGTGTTTCGCTAACCAAAAGACCACCTGGTCCGGCGTCAGCCGATCGAGGCCATCAGCTTCTCGACCCCATAGGTCTGAGCCCAAATGTATGCGCCATAAAAGATCAGCAGCACGACACCGGCCGGACGCAAAATCCGCCAACCCCAGACCAGAATCGGGATCATGAACGCGGATGCGGCGAGCATCACCCATATGTCAAAGATGACAACCTGTCGAGCGACAGGGATGACGTCAATCATCGCGGCGACACCACCGACGCCGAGGATGTTGAACATATTCGAACCGACGACGTTGCCGATGGCGACGTCGGGGTGTCCACGCAACGCCGCGATCCCCGAAGCGGCGAGCTCAGGAAGCGAGGTCCCGATGGCGAACAGGGTCAAGCCGATAACCTCCTCCGAAACGTCGAACGTTCGTGCGACCTCGACACCGCCTTTGACCAACATATCGGCGCCGAAGGCTAACCCGGCGAGGCCGGCGATAACGAATACGATGCTCATCCACAAGGGACGGTGATCACCTTTCAGCTCAGTGACTTCCTCGATGATCTCTTCGGCCACGGTCGGATCATGAGTGTCGCGCCAGTAGGTCGAGGCGAGGAAAGCAAAGAAGCCGATCAGCAGCAAGATACCGGAAACCCAATCCAGCGGGCCATAGAGGCACAATGCGGCGAACAACAGGCTGCCGATGGTCAGTACGGCGCCGTCCAGTTTGCTGGCCGACGTCTCTTCAATGATCGGCCTCACCAGTACGGTCGCCCCGAGAATCAGCAAGACATTGGCAATATTCGAACCGACGATATTACCGATGGCGAGGCCGGCGGCGCCGGCGTTCACGGCGTCGATTGTCACGACCAGTTCCGGCGCCGATGTCCCAAAGGCAACCACGGTCATGCCGATGACCAGCGGCGAAACGCCCATCCTGTCGGCGAGGCTGACGGCGCCTCGCACCAACAATTCGGCGCCGCCAATCAAGATGACGAAACCGACAACAACCTGAACGTACATCATGATGAGCGGGTGATCCTTTCCGGAATATGGCTGAATTCGTTCACGATCATCGAATAGACGTCACGCTTGAAGGGAACGATGATTTCCGGAAGCTCCGAGAGCGTAACCCAACGCCACTCGGAAAACTCGGGTTTCCCGTGATGGTCAAGATTGAAATCCCCGTCTTTCCCCAAATATCGAAGCGCAAACCACTTCTGTTTTTGACCCCTGTATTTGCCACCCCAGGACACGCCGCGAAGGTGATCGGGCAGATCATACGTCAACCAGTCCGATGTTTCAGCAAGGAATTCAACATGGTCAATGCCGGTTTCTTCCAGGAGCTCACGGACGACGGCTTCTCTGGGGTCCTCACCCTTATCGATACCGCCTTGCGGCATTTGCCAGAAATTGCGAACGCTTTCATCGGATTTCGGAATGCGCCGACCGACCCAGACCTTTCCTTTCGCGTTAAAAAGGGCGGCGCCAACACACGGCCGGTAAGGCAGCGCGTTCGCGTCCTTTTTCTTTTTCTTGGATTTTTTGGCCGTCATTCAATGAATTGTTTGTTGGCGATGGCGGAGACCGGTACCAACGTCAGTTTCCTTTGTTGCAAGCTCCGTGTCCAGATCAACAAACGGTCGATGGTCGACGGATAGGCATGGGCCGTACCGATGGCCGTCGATTCCTGTTTAATGATGGTTTCCAGTTGTTTGAGCTTGCGGTCGAGGGATTCGCGAAGCGGCGGCTCGTCGAGCATAACGTTGCTGATGGCCTTGGGTAAATCGATTTCGGCAGCGACTCCCGGTGCCTCCGAACGCGAGGTACCACCGTCAACGAACATGAGCCCGCGGTCCTTGATTTCCTGCAGGATCGGTCTCAACTGGCCACTGGCGGAATTGAACTTGGATCCCATAATCGTCAACACACCGACGTAACCGGAAAACCGACTCATCATTTCTTTCAGGCGTCGCATGTTGTCGCTGACTTGCAGGTTGGTGCTGAGCGCCAGAGGCCCAGCATCCTCGGCCGGGAAATCCTTGCTTTCCATCGGAAGTTCCAGGAACACCTCGTGGCCAGCCAAGCGGGCCCTCAACAACCAATCGTTCAGGTCGCGGGCATAGGGAGAAAACGCGAGACTGATTTCACCCGGAAGTTTCCGAATTGCAGCCAGGGTGGCGGCCCGGCTGAAACCGAGTCCCTTGACGATGATGGCTACCCGCGGATTGGGGTCGCGGTCGTCGAACGGCCGGGCATACACCTCCCAGGGCAGACGTCCGTCGGCACCGACCTTGGGCAACGGCCCCGGCAAACCGATGACTTCTTCCAACAAGTTCTGATCCGGCGCCGAAGCGAGGGGCACGGCATCTTCGAGATTGGGGATGTCCTGGTAGGAAACGGAGGTTACCTGCGGGATCACCATTCCTTGGCCGGCAGCGAGTCCACCGCCGGCACGCGCGTTCAATGATCCCGATTGCAGGGCCATGACCGACGTCATCTTCTTCGGCTTGACCAAGCCGGTTTGGCCCTCATCGGCGGGTTGACCCGCCTGATCCGCACCGACGTCTCCAGTTGCTGCCGGCGCGGCCGTCAACGGTTGCTGCGACGGCGGCGGCTCTTGTAATGCCGCACCGGACTGCACGGCTTCGTTGAGCGATGGTGTCGTCAAAACCTTCGGCGTCCCTGACGTCGGGGGCGGGGCCAGGGCAACGCTTACCCCCCCCTTTGGCGCGCTCAGCTGGCTCTCCTCGGCCGTTTGTTCGCCCCCGTCACTGAAGAACCAAAAGGCGGCGCCGCCGACGACTCCGAGCACGAGCACACCGGCACCGATACCAGCGAAAAGCAACATACGTTTGGGGTCGCCCCCCGCCTCTTCTTCATCCTCGAAGTCTTCGTCGTCGAAGTCTTCGTCATCAAAGTCCTCACCGTCGAATTCGAGGTCATCGACGGAGTCGTCGCTGGCGTCCCCCGTACTCTCTTGCTCAGAGTCGCCATCGCCGAAATCAACGTCGTCAGGATCGTCTTCGAACTGTGGGATATCATCGACGCCTTCTTCATCCACCGCCTGCATTTGTGCGTCGAGTTCCGTTAGGTCGGCACGATCCTGGAAATTTTCCATGGACTCGGCCTCGATATCGTCTTCGATTTCGATGGCCAATTCCGTGTCGTCATCAATGACCTGCGTCCTGGGAACGCCGTCATAGTCATCGCCTTCGAAATCGCTGGGATCGAAATCGCTGTCGTCTAATTCGTCTTCTTCGTCGTCTTTTTTACGACTGAGGAATTTCGGAAGTTTCACCGCCTACCTCGGAGACAGTCGGCCGATTTAATCGGGTTATCTTGCACCAGCCTGCTGGCTCGCCGAAAACAACGCTACCCCGCGCAAGAGATCGAGGGCGCGCGTCAACTGATAATCCTCGACTTTGGTTTCCGTTTTCGTCTCGCCCGAATCGCCGTCGTCCGGTTTTTCGGACCCACCGTTTTCGTTCTCCAGAGCACCTCGCAAATCGGATTCGCGTCGTTGCTCCCCCTGCTCGATGGTCTCGACCCGGGCCGGTTCGACGACGATGTCGGGATCGATCCCTTCGCCCTGGATCGAGCGACCAGACGGAGTGTAGTAGCGCGCGGTCGTCAAGCGCATGGCGCCGTGGCCCGGTAGCGGCATGATCGTCTGAACGGACCCTTTCCCGAACGACCGCGTACCCAGCACGATGGCGCGATTGTGATCCTGCAACGCACTGGCGACGATTTCGGAGGCGGATGCGGAACCGCCGTTGATCAAAATAACGACCGGCTTTCCGTCCGTCAGGTCGCCCGGTTTGGCGTTGTAGCGGTGCGTGTCCTCGGCCTCGCGCGATCGAGTCGAGACGATCTCGCCCCGTTCCAAAAAAGCATCCGACACGGCGACCGCCTGATCGAGCAGCCCACCAGGATTGTTGCGAAGATCAAGGACGACGCCCTGCAGGTCGTCGCCCAATTCCGCATCGAATTTGTCCATGGCTTTCTTTAGCCCGGTTTCCGTCTGTTCGTTGAAGGATGTGATCCGCACATAGCCGACCTTGTCCTCAAGGCGCGAACGAATGGATGTGATCTTGATGACGGCGCGCGTAATCGTGACGTCGAAGGGTTTGTCGACGCCTTGCCGGCGGACGGTCAGTTTGATGTCGGTGCCCGTGCGGCCGCGCATCTTTTCGACCGCTTCCTGAAGCGTCAGGCCCTGGACACTATCGCCATCGAGATGCGTGATAAAATCACCGGCCTCGATCCCGGCTCGATAGGCGGGCGTGTCGTCGATCGGTGAAATCACTTTGACGAAGCCGCCCTCCATCGTCACCTGAATACCCAGGCCACCGAACTCACCACGCGTATTGACCTGCATTTCCTGGAATCGCTTGGCGTTCATGTAGCTGGAATGAGGGTCAAGCGATGTCAACATACCGACGATAGCCGCTTCAATGAGTTCTTCGTCCGTCGGTGTTTCAACGTAGTCGGCGCGTACCCTTTCGAAGACGTCCCCGAAAAGGTTGAGGAGCCGATAGGTCTCGGCACTATTCTTCGTATTCGCCGCGTCGACCGCATGGGCCGTCCCTGCGACGAAATAAAACGAGACCGCAAAAGCTGCACCCGCCAGCCACAGCACGCTTCGAGGTTTCATCCGCTCACCTTATCCTTTTCTGTCTTTCCGCTACGTACCGCCAGCCACGGAAGAGGGTTTATCGGTTGGCCTTTGCGGCGCAATTCAACGTAGAGCGTGGGTTTACCGCCGTTTTCGTCCGAGGCGTTCCGGCCCATAATGCCTACCGGTTCGCCAGCAAGGAACCATTGTCCGACGGTTCCGTCCAGTCGTGTCATTCCGGCGAGAAGTGTATGATATCCCTCGCCATGTTCGATGATCAAGAGTTGGCCGTATCCCCGGAACGGTCCCGAGAACGCAACACGGCCTTCGTAAGGCGCAATGACCTGGGCGCCGACGCGCGTTTCGAGCGTAATCCCTTTGTGGGTGAGCCCGCTCGGGCTCTTTTGGCCATAACGGGCGATAACCTTTCCGACAACGGGGAACGGGAGCTTTCCAAAGGCGTCCTCGATCGGTCTTCCAGACAACCCCGGCGGCGGGCCTTGTGTCGCGGCGGCCGACTGCATGCCACCCTTTGCCGCTTTGCCGGCCGCTTTACGGCGTTTTTCGCGAGCTACCTCCAGCCGGGTCATGAGTTCACGTAAAGACCGAGCTTCCGCGGCCAGCGTTTTCATCTCCTGATCTGCAGCTTGGCTTTTGGCGACCGTCCGGCGGCGTAACCGCGACTTACGCCCGAGGAACGTTTGCAACAATTTCCGCTGTTGAGCCAGGTCCTTTTGCGCGTCGTCCAACTCCAAATGCCGCCTTTCCGCCTCGTCGTGCGTTTCGCGCAATGCGGCCAGATCGTCGCGAAGAACTACGGCCCGGCGTTCCAGCTCGGGAATCGCTGCCCGCAAAAGGATGGCGCTGCGGATCGTGTCGCCAGGCGTGATCGGTCGTGCGATCAAGGCCTCCGGCGGATATTGGGCGACTCGTTGCAGTGCCGTCAGAACGACACCCATCTGCTTGCGGCGTTGGTTGAGGGTTTCCCGCTTAGACTGCAGGTCATGGTTCAGCGTTTCCAGCTGTTGGGTAAGGTCGCTGATCCGAGCTTCATGGTCCTGGATAAGCCGCGCCGCCGAGACCAGGCCTTCACGCAGGCGAACGATGTCGCCTTCCAGGTCGGCGGCTTTCTTCTTTAGCTTGTCGCTACGAGAGCGCGCCTTGTCTATGGCACGGTCGATCTCCTGAAGGCGGGCGCCTGGGGGTTGGACACTTGAACCGAGGGAAGTCGGGTCCGCTGCCGCTCCCGCGGGCGACTGCAACGCCTTACCGGCAGCAGCGGCCTTCGGTCTCGATCTCGTGACTGGCGATCCCTGCGCCGGCGCGTCGAGGCGAACCGGCCCTTGACCATTCACAGGCGTTTGCGCCTGGGCCGAATTCGTTGCCGGCCCGAACGATAGGATCATTAAGAGGAGTACGCTGGAAACGGTCAACCGTGCCATTTATTCGGCGGCGGCTGGTTGAACGCCGCTTTTGGCGATCAACGACTGGCCGGTCATCTCTTCGGGTTGCGGCAAGCCCAGCAGAGACAACAGCGTCGGCGCCACATCGCAAAGGCGGCCGCACCTGAGTTGACCGACGCTTGGTGGCGCATTGACCATCAATACGGGCACGGCATTTAACGTATGTTGCGTATGGGGCTCGCCGGATTCCTCGTCGCGCATGGTTTCGCAATTGCCGTGGTCGGCAACGATCACCATGACCCCGTCTGTTTCCTTGATCGCTTCCTCCAGGCGACCGAGGCATTTGTCGACAGTTTCGGCAGCCCCGATCGCAGCTTCGAGAATGCCCGTATGGCCGACCATGTCACCGTTGGCATAATTAACGACGATCAGGTCGAATTTCTCCGACGTGATCGCATCGATGAGACGATCGGTAACTTCCGGAGCCGACATCTCCGGTTTCAGGTCGTAAGTGGCGACCTTCGGCGAGGGCACGAGAATCCGTTCTTCACCGTCGAACACGGCCTCCCGCCCACCGTTCAGGAAAAACGTGACATGGGCGTACTTTTCGGTCTCGGCGATACGCAATTGTTTCATGCCGGCTTCGGAAACCAACTCGCCGAGAATCCGGGTCAGCTCCGCGGCCGGGAACAGGACCTCGAAAAACGCATTCAGTTCCGTCGAGTACTCGACCATGCCAAGACGTGCCGAAGTCGTCCGGACCACGGAGCGTTCGAAACCGTCGAAATCCGGATCGACCAGCGCCGCCAGGACTTCACGAGCCCGGTCGGCGCGGAAATTGGCCATTAAGATACCATCGCCGTCGACGATCCCATCATAATCCCCAACAACCGTCGGCAGCACGAACTCATCCGTGATGTCGGCCGCATAGGCCTGGTCCATGGCGGCAAGGGCATCGGATGCGGTTTCGCCGTGGCCCACGACCAACGCGTCATAGGCGCGCTTGACACGGTCCCAGCGTTTGTCTCTGTCCATGGCGTAATAACGACCGGAAACAACACCCACATCGACATCGTTTAGATCTGAGATTTTCTTTAGGAAGGTTTCGAGATACCCGCGCCCACTTTTCGGCGGTGTATCGCGGCCGTCCATGAAGGCATGGACACGGACCGGCACGCCCTCATCAGCCAAATAGCGTGCGAGAACGGCCATATGGTCCTGATGGGAATGAACACCACCCGGTGACATCAGCCCCATCAGGTGGCAGACACCACCGTTGTCTTTCAGGGTCCCGATAAAATCCCGCAGGCGCGGGTTCGCGGCGAGTGATCCGTCATCAACGGCGGTATCGATGCGCGGCAGGTCTTGCAAGACAATCCGTCCGGCACCGAGGTTCATATGGCCGACCTCGGAGTTCCCCATCTGCCCGGCGGGAAGCCCGACGTCTCCGGCCGAAGCATCGAGTGTCGCCTTCGGGGCCGATTTCACCAGACGGTCCCAAACAGGCGTATGGCCGAGAGCAATGGCATTGTTTTCCGTCTCCGTCCGGTCGCCCCAGCCGTCAAGGATACAAAGGACGACGGGCCCGCTACGGTCGGAATTCTTAAGCTTATCAGTCATGGATCAAATATAGGGCAATTGCCGGTCGAGGAAACAACGTATGCGGAATTTATCACGGAAAGGTTACAGATTAGGCAACGGGTCCCGGTGCCGGGGGCACTTGGCAGCACTCTTCGTAATTCGCTGCTAGTGCATTGATTTTAAAGACTTTTCTTGACGTCTTGGTTGCTCATGCCGCAGAATTATCCATCGTATCGATTGATGCGAGCCCACAGATGCGACGCTATGGATAGGAGGAGCCATAGATGTCACTGGAGAAACAGCTCCGGGGTTACCGGCTGACGACAGCCGATATCCTATACCATTGCCCCGACCACCCGTCTGTCTTGCAGAATTTCATTTGGCAGGATCTGGATGTCGCACCGGCGTTCCCTGTGTTACGCCGCTTTTTGGACTTCTGGGAGCAGAACATTGATGGGCGCCTGCACAGCGTCCGCGTTGCCAGCAAGTCACTCATCAAACCGGCCGAGTTCCGGATCGTCGGCGAGGTTTGCCGTATCAATTGATGGCGGATTAATGGCCAAGCTACCTCTTAGGACAGGAGGCGCGCCAACGACCGGGTATGTCACCGATTCGGTCTTGTGTTGATCATTCATGGAATCATCCCGCGTTGATCCTTGTCAACGCGAAGCGCGAATTACCGGTTAGACTGTCAAAAAAATGACATCCGTCCGCGCAGGTCACAGGAGGGGCTTATGGCCTACATGGAATGGTCCGATAAATTCGCGTCCGGCCTCCAGGATATCGACAACGACCACCAAGCGCTGTTCATGTTCGTCAATGACCTCGACGATAAAGTCACCAACGGCGAGGGTGACGAAGCCATCGGCGCCACTCTTGCCGGCCTTCTTCGCTATATTGAAGTTCACTTCGCTCGCGAAGAAGGCTTCATGTTGGCGGTCGACTATCCGGAACTCATCCATCACAGGGAACAGCACGGCAAACTCACCGAAGAAGTGATTGCGCTCAAGGCTCAGTTCGATGCCGACCCCGTGCAACTCGATCCGGAGGACTTGCTGGAGTTTCTCAAGGATTGGCTCGAAAATCATATACTGCAATCGGACCTGAAGTTCGTACCCTATGCTGTCCGTTTCCGGGACAATCTGAACGACCCGGGCTGACGCCACTTCGTTGGTTCCGGTTTGCATAGGTTTTCCCTATGATCGGGGAGTGGTAGCTTCCGGCGAAACGTTAGAGGTATGTTGGAGGCTTCCATGAAATACGCACTTGGCGATGATCGCCCGTTGACGGCGGGCGATGATTATTTCGTTGCGCCCAACGCCGCCGTGATCGGTAAGGTCACCCTGGAAACGGACGCCAGCATTTGGTTCGGCGCGACGTTACGCGCGGACAACGAACCGATCACCGTCGGTCGAGGATCCAACGTACAGGACGGCTGTGTCCTCCACACGGATCCTGGGTTTCCGTTGACCATCGGCAGCGGCGTCACGGTTGGGCACCTCGTCATGCTCCATGGGTGCACCATTGGCGACGGATCCCTGATCGGGATCGGCAGCACCATCCTCAACGGCGCAACGATCGGCAGGAACTGCCTGGTCGGCGCGCATACGTTAATAACGGAAGGCAAGGAAATCCCCGACGGTTCCGTTGTCCTCGGATCGCCCGGCCGCATCATGCGGCAGGTAAAACCGTCGGATATAGAGACGTTCACCCGCGCGGCGCAGGGATATGTTACCCGCTACAAGGCGTACAAAGAGACAATGGCGGAGGCGGTATCTCAGACGTGACCTGAGCATCAGCGCTACATTTCAGGCGCGCATCAACCTTTCGCCAATCGGCGGGTTCGTTATAAGCTCACTTCCATGACACGACTTGGCGGTACGGCGAACCGTCGGGCGTAGGCATCCGGCGCCCAGGGCGGAACGAAGGGCGCTCGCGGACTCGACCGGAGAAAAACGATGGCCAAAGGCCAGGTCAGGTGAAATCGTCAACAGCGATGAGCATTCTCGCATTGGCGGCCGCTTACTTTGTGGCCGGCCAACTCGGCTTGCTGCTTGCCATTCCGCAAGGCTTCGCGTCGCCTGTGTGGCCGGCATCGGGAATAGCCCTCGGCGCCCTTCTGGTTTACGGCAATCGATTGTGGCCCGGCGTCCTCCTGGGGTCCCTTTTGGTCGAATGGTCCCTGCATGGAAATCTGTCCACCTTCACGACGGATCCGGCAAATCTGCTCCTTCCGACAGTGATCGGCTCCGGCGCCGCCCTGCAGGCGCTGCTCGGTGCATACTTGATCCGACGTGCGCTCGGGTTTCCGACGCCGTTGGATGACGGGCGGAGTGTCGGTGCATTTCTTCTCTTGGGAGGACCACTGGCCTGCCTACTGAACGCGACTCTGGGCAGTTCCAGTTTGTGGTTCGCAGATCGGTTGACCAGCGACGGCTACTCCCTGGCCTGGGCGACGTGGTGGGTCAGAGATACCATCGGTGTCCTTGTATTTACGCCCCTGGTGCTGATTGGCGTGGCGCAGCCTCGTGCGGTTTGGTCGCATCGGACCTACACCGTCGGCCTTCCGCTGTGTGTGGCATTCGCGATGTCGACTGCCGTTTTCTACTTTGCCGGTGACAGCGAGCAGCGGCGGGTCGAGTCCGGGTTTCAACGACACGCCATGATCACGGCCGAAACCTTGCGCCGGACGATCGACGCAAATATCGGCACGGTGAACTCGATCGTCCGATTCTACGATAGCTCGCGAAACGTAGAACGCCACGAATTCGCGACCTTCGTTGGAGACAGGGTCGGCCCCCAACACGGAATCCGCGCATTGGAATGGATTCCCCGGATCCGCCACCAGGACCGCACCGCGCTCTTGGTAAAGGCGCGAGAAGAAGGCCTTCAGTCTTTTCGAATAACCGAGCGGGGTCCCGACGGAGAACTCGTCGAGGCAGCAGATCGCGACGAGTACTTTCCTGTGTACTATGTCGAACCGTTCGCCGGCAACGAACGGGCGCTCGGTTTCGACCTAGCTTCGGACCCGACCCGCCGCGCCGCACTTGAAATGGCACGTGACAGCGGTAAAGCCATTTCAACGGCCCGCATCAACCTCATTCAGGAAGCGAAACGACCCTACGGGGTCCTGATCTTCTCTCCCGTATATGTTCGCGGCGCCAAACTCGATAGCCGTGACTCACGCCGCGGCGCACTCTTGGGCTTCGCACTCGGTGTATTCAACATCGCTGAAGTGATCGACGCCGCCTTGCCTGTACCCAATCGCGATAACGTCAATCTCCGACTGACCGACCGTTCGTCACCATCCGGACAGACTCTGTTATACGCGGACGCGACGAAGAGGGACGGAGCGGCGATTTCGAACAGAATTCGATCGGTGTTTGATTTGGAGGTCGCCGGTCGGACCTGGTCTTTGGAAATCAGCCCGACGGACGCCTATTTCGCCGATCAGCAATCTCTGGGGGTGTGGACCGTTCTGGCCGGAGCGCTTCTGTTCACCGGGCTTCTTGGCGCCTTTTTGCTGATGGTCACGGGCGAAGCCATCAAGACCCAGCGTTTGGTCGACGAACGGACGAAAGAGCTATTGCTCAGCCAGGACCGCTTTCGCGATTTTGCCGAATCGACGTCCGATTGGGTCTGGGAAACGGATTCCGATCATCGCTTCACCTACCTCTCGGATCGCCTACTGGAAGCGACAGGCGGCCAAGCGGTGCGAATGGAAAGGCAAACCTTGATGGAGGTTGCCGGCGACGCGAAAGACGAAAAATGGCGGGCGCATTGGGAACTGATGAAAGCCCAAAAACCGTTCCGCAATTTCCAGTTCCGCTATGAAACGGCGACACAACCCGATTTATGGTTTTCGATCAGCGGGCGCCCCATATACAACGTCAACGGGAACTTTACGGGTTACCGGGGCACGGGAACCGACGTCACCAGCCAAGTGTATGCCGAGATGCGGGCAAAACTCGTTGAGTCGGAACTCCGCCGAAGCGAAGAACAATTCAGAAGTGCGTTTGAGACTAGCGCCGCCGGCATGGCCATCCACTCGATCGATGGAAAATACCTGAAGGTCAACCAAACGTTTTGCGACATTATGGGCTATTCGGCCGATGAGCTTATGGACAAGAATTGGCGAGATCTCACCTATCCCGATGACATTGAAACAACGGAAGGTCTCGATCAAAAAGCCGCCGCCGGTGAGTTCAAAAATTTCGTCATCGAAAAGCGTTACGTCCGCAAGGACGGAGCTATCGTTTGGGCACGGATCGCATCGGCCCTTCTTCGCGATCCCGATGGAACGCCGAAATTCATCCTTGGTCAGATCTTCGACATCACCGACCGGGTGGTTGCCCGAGCGGCATTGCTGGAGAGCGAGGAACGGTTCCGGCAATTCGCCGATCGCCTCAGATTGGTTCTGGGAGATGGATGCGGACCTACGTTACACCTTCGTTTCCGACACATACTCGAAGATTGCGGGCAAGGACCAGAAGGCCGTGCTTGGTCGCACCCGCCGAGAAATGTACACGGGCTACATCGCCGAGGAACGCGACGCTTGGAAAGGCTTTCTTGAGCGGTTGGAGCGCCACGAAGATTTTGACGGCTTTACCTATTCCTACATTCGTCCAGACGGCCAGCGGCGCGTATTCAGCAACAACGGCCGCGCCGTGTTCGATAGCAGTGGGCAGTTCGTCGGCTATCGTGGCACCGGCGTCGACGTCACCGAACTGAAACGAAACGAAGCATTGCTCGTCGGCCGCAACCAAGTGCTCGGCGAACTGGCCCTCGGCGAATCCCTCGATACGGTCCTCACTCATCTGGTGACGGTCGCCGACGAGGCCGACCCCGAGATGGTGTGTGCGGTGTTGCTGCGGGACGACGAAGCGGAACGGCTCCGCTTGATTGCCGCTCCTAGACTACCCGAAACCCTGCGGCGGTCCTTGGACGGCCAGAAGATCGGGCACGGTGACGGGCCTTGGGCATCGACTGCCGCCATTCACGAGCAAAAGGTCTTCGAGAACGTTCTCGAGGACGAGGATTGGGCCGGCCTCCGGGAAGCTGTGAACGAGGCGAATGCCCGTACCTGTTGGTCACAGCCCATCGTTGGTGGGGAAACCGATCGCGTACTCGGCATATTTGCAGCCTTCCTAAATGAGTCCCGCTCACCAGGGCCGGGTAAAAGCGAGATCCTCGAAACATCGGCCCAATTGGCAGCCATCGCCATTGAACGCAAGCGGGCCGAACGCGAGATCGAGGGCCAAAGGGATGAACTGGCACTGCTAAACGAAGAGAAGGACAAGTTCTTTTCGATAATCGCTCATGATATGAAAAGTCCTTTCACGGCACTGCTTGGGTTGTCGACGATACTGGCCGAAAAGGCCGGCACCTTTCCCAAGGACGAAGTCGTCCAATACGCCTCCCTGATTCGACGCGCCGCCGACCAAGCATTCAAATTGCTCGAGGCCTTGCTCGATTGGTCCCGACTGCAGTTGGGCCGCATGGAATACTCACCACAGGTCATCGACGTTAGCGAGGTGATCCAAACCAACATGGTCCGGTTCCAACCGGTCGCCGAACTCAAGCAAATCGACATCGAGGGGAAGGCGGCGTCGGGTACGGTCGCGACCGCCGATCTTCATATGGTCGATACGATTCTCCGCAACCTGATCAGCAATGCCATCAAGTTCACGGCTGGCGGCGGAAAGGTCACCATCGACGCCAAGGCCAATGGCAAGTGGACGGAGGTGTCGGTAACGGACGAGGGAGTCGGTATTGAGGCCGAGCGCGTCAAGTCGTTGTTCGATTTGGGTGAAAAGACGTCAACCAATGGAACCGATGGTGAAACGGGGTCCGGTCTCGGCCTTCAACTGTGCAAGGAACTGGTCGAGCGCCACGGCGGTGAAATGTCCGTTGAAAGCATTCGAGCGAAGGGGACGACGTTTCGTTTTACGCTGCCGTCGGGGAAAGGCGGTTAGGGTCCGTGCGGCTGCCGGATGGCTAGAATTTCTTCTTTTTACCCAGCTTGCCGAGTTCGCCGCCTGGATGGACTTCATGAAAGTGTTTGTCCGTGAACCCCTTCAGTTGAGCAAGGGTCACGGCAATGGCATCACCGATCGCCATCTGGACGATGGTCGACGTCGTCGGCGCGTGACCCCAAGCCTCCTTCATCGCCGGCATTTTGAGAACCACGTCCGCATACTCAGCTAGGCTGTCCCGGTCGTTTTCACTGACTAACACGATCGGAATGCCACGTTTGTGGGAGAACTCCATCACGGTGTTCAGTTCCACGGCACGGCCGGAGCGGCTTAACGCCAGGATGGCATCGCCGACCAATACCGATCCGAGATCCCCGTGAGCGGCCTCTGTCGGATGAAGGAAAAACGCCGGTGAACCGGTCGAAGTCATGGTCGCGGCGATCTTACGGCCGACATGGCCACTTTTGCCGATGCCGGTACAGATAATCCGCCCCGTTATCCCATTGAAAAGGGATATGGCCTTCTCGAAAGGCTCCTGTAGGTCGTCGGTAAGGGCCAGCAAGGCTTCGGCTTCCTGGCGGATGACGAGATTTTTCCAAGGTTTATGCATGGTCGACCATTCTCGGTTGGCGCGGCCCGCATAAGAACAAACCTTAGCGGATTTGCCAAGGTAGCCCCGAGAACAACTGGCAGCTTAAATCCCTTCCCCGTCGACACCCTCCGACGGGTCGTCATGTCGGACGACGGTCTTGTAGGCGTGCCAGCTGGCATAACCGATTAGCGGAAGGGTTACGGCCAAGCCAATGTAAGCCGTGACGAGCCCGGCGGTCGTAAACAATACAATCAAAATGGCCTATAGAAGCATGGCCTTGAAGTTCCGGATCACGGCGAAAATACTGATCAGAATGGCGGGAACGAAATCTTCCGTGACATCGACCATGTTCTGCAACGAAACGGCACTTACCAGAAAGGCAATGATGGCCAGGACCGCACCGATGGTCGAGCCGACAGTCAAGAAAACGAGGCCTTCGATGGTGAACAGGGTGTCCATTGCAATATCGCGGATGGTCAGCGACGTGTGCGGGAAATTGATGGCGTAGATCAGGGCCGCCGTACGTATCCAGATCAACATGAAAAAGACGAGGGCGAGGCCGGCGCCCAGGACGGCGCGCGTGTTCCGCCGCCAGGTCAGGAAGAGATCTCGCCAACCGGGCCTTTCGCCTTTCGAGAGGCGACGGCTGATTCCGTAGAAACCGGTACAGAATATGGGAGCGACCAAAATGAACCCGGCCATCATCGGCCAGATCAAATAGGTTAGATCGATCAAATACAGACCAGCCGTGACCACCAGGCCGAGCCCAGCGAAAATCGCCCCAAATAAGATGCTTAGCAAAGGCGTGCGCAGAAAATCGCGCCAGCCGGCGGCAAGCCAAGCCCACGGATCGGCCAGCGAAATATCATTGATGCGGTGTTGAAACGGGAAGACACCCGCCCTGGCCGTCGATTTCCCGGATTCGACCTTTTCCACGTTCAATAAGCTTTTTGTTTGTTGCCTGTTCGGCCGAGAGGCTAACCCACCTTCACGGAGGGGGCAACCCGGCAACGCGACTTAGTTCCAAGGAATGACTGGTACCCGCGCCACCGCATCCCATATGGTGATAAGGGCCGGTGGTTCGGGAGGCCCGTAACTTTGGATCAAACGGAGGCCCGGGAATGTTCTTTTTCTCGCGCGCGAAATCGGAAATGCCGGCACCGAACGACGCCCTGCCCGGGCGCGACCAGAAGATGCCCGTTCGCGAAACCCATTTCGTCAATGGCAATAGGATTGTGCCGCCGTTTCCCGACGACATGGCGACGGCGGTCTTCGGCATGGGGTGCTTCTGGGGAGCCGAACGTATGTTCTGGCAGGCTCCAGGCGTCTATGCGACTGCCGTGGGTTATGGGGCTGGATATACACCCAATCCAACCTATGAGGAAGTTTGTTCCGGACGGACCGGCCACAACGAGGTCGTTCTGGTCGTCTACGACCCGACCGCCGTAACGTTCGACGGCATCCTCCAGATATTCTGGGAAAACCACGACCCGACGCAGGGAATGCGCCAAGGCAACGATGTCGGTACGCAATACCGCTCGGGCATCTACTACGCCGATAGGGATCAGAAAGCCGCTGCCGAGGCCTCCCTAAAGGCTTACGGCAAAGCCTTGGCGAAAGTCGGGTTCGGCAAGATCACCACGGAAATTCTGCCCGCCGGTGAGTTTTACTACGCAGAGGACTACCATCAGCAATACTTGGCCAAGAACCCGGGTGGTTACTGCGGTCTCGGCGGTACCGGCGTTGCCATGGCCTGACCGGATGTCAGCGCCGGGTCACGGCCGGAGACGGGAGCGGCAGCCGGCGCATGCTGTCGTCATCGAGAAGTTCCGGATCACCCAACCAGTCGAGCACGAAATCCAACGCGTCGTCGCCCCAGAAAAGGTGGCCGTCGACGGTGAACGTCGGTACGCCAAAGACCCCAGCGGCAATCGCGTTCCTCCCGTTTTCAGTTAGCGCGGATTCGATTTAATCCTGGTCGTATCCTGCGGCAGCGAAGAAGTTCTCGCATTCGGTGGGCGTGACTTTCTCGATCCCTTCGGCGATGGCGCTCCACAGTTC
>Ga0056134_10000002_pt1 | contig 71438 bp, 75 predicted proteins | sample WorMetGr2BELIZE2_FD_71115 | JGI IMG/M metagenome (GOLD analysis project Ga0056134, IMG submission 71115) | Marine gutless worms symbiont microbial communities from Max Planck institute for Marine Microbiology, Germany - Inanidrilus... ...
CCGGCATACAGTCTCGCTTGCGGGTGGCGGGCGAGAAAACGCTTGCCGTGGCGCGGCTCGCGGCTTTTCCGCACCTTGCCCTGCAGCGTCACCCGAGGTCCGGTTTGCGGATTGGAACGCCCGGAGGCGGCTTCGACGAGGAGTGCGGCGCGCGGGTCGGCGGCGATGTTGCGGGTGTGGTCGGCGAGTGTGGAGAGGAGGAAGAGAGGACAACCGTCGATGTCGGTCGCGTAGGTGACGAGAGAAGCGTAAGGCCAGCCATCGGATACCGCCATTGCCGTGGACAAGGACCCGGAGCGGCAGCCGCGGAGGAGGTCGCGGCAGGCGCCGATCATCTGGTCGCGGGTCATCTCCGGCCGGCGGGGCACGGCGGGCTCCTCAGTCGACCGTCCTGATCAGGAACCCTGGCCGTGCCGCAGCACCATGTCGCGTAGCGTCACGATACCGAGCGGGGCCCGCGCCTGGTCGATCACCAGGGCCCGGCTAATCTTGAAATGCCCGAGCAGGCGGACGGCGTAGCGGATATCCATGTCCCCATGAACGGTGATCACCGGTTTGGTCATGACATCGTAGACGTTGACGCGATCCGGCGACTTGTCGGGACCGATGACCTTGGTGGCGATATCGGAAACGACAATCAGCCCGAACTCGTCGTTCTCATTGCGCCGTTCGACGATCAATGAGCTGACACCGGAGTGCCGCATCATCTCGATGGCCTCAGCGACCGTTTGTATGCGGTCGATGGTTTTGACGTCCGGTGTCATAACGTCCCGGACTCGGACGATGTCTTGCTCGTTCATATCGATTCCTCGATCTCTTGCTGGATGACGTCGGCCTGGGTGGTGAGGCCGACCGCATCCTCGATTTCGATCTGGACTGCGATCCCCGTTCCCGGTTCCTCGTCGAACTGACCGGCCTCGGCAATCGTTTCCAGGATCTCACGGGCCTTGGGCGCGGCGACGATGAACATCAGGACATCACGTTGTGCCGAAATGTCGAGTCCTAAAAACGTTTTCGTTGGATTCAGACCCTCGCCGCGGACACTGGTGATTACGGTGGCGCCCGTCGCTCCGGCTTCGCGCGCCGCCTCCATGACCGTGTCCGTCTTTTCGTCGGCCACCAGGGCCATGATCAATTTCAGGTTCACTTTCCATCCTCCTCGTCTGACATCTCTTTGGTTTTCGAGCGTTGCCGACGTTGGAGCCATGTTGCGAACATGTCATATCCCAACACCGACATAATTGGAAACACACTTGCAAAGGCGATCAGGCCGAAGCCATCGATCAGTGGGCTGCGGCCCGGCACGGCCGCCGCCAAGCCGAGGCCGAGGGCCGCCAGGACCGGAACCGTCACCGTCGATGTCGTCACGCCACCGGAGTCATAGGCCAGCGGAATGATCATTTTCGACGCGCGGAAGGTCTGGAATATGACGACCGCATAGCCGGCCATGATGTAGAGACTGAGCGGCGTACCCGAAACGATGCGGTAGGTGCCGACGGCGACGCCGATGCCGACGCCGATCGCCACCGCGAGACGCAATCCCCAGGCGCTGATACCGCCACCGGCGATCTCTTCGGCTTTGATGGAAACGGCAATCAGCGACGGTTCGGCGACCGTGGTGGCAAAACCGATGGTCGCCGCGAAAACATAGACCCAGACATAATTGCGCCAATCAATGGCAACCGCCGGCGACTGACCGGTGAAATCCGGCGCCGTCAACTGTTCGGCCATGGCGTTGCCAAGCGGGAACAGCGCCTTCTCCAGTCCGACCAGGAAGAAACTCAGTCCGACCAGCACGTAGACCAGGCCGATGATGATGCGGTGCAGGTGACGCGGTTTCTGCCTGAGGACGAAAACCTGGAAACCCAACAGGATGGCGACGATCGGCAACACGTCCATGACGGTGGCCAGCGTCGTTTCGAAGATGGAGGTGATCATTTCCATGGCGGCCTCACACCACGATCCCGAAGATCATCACGAAGATCATCGGCGTCAGGCTGGCAAAGGCGATCAACCCGAAACCGTCGCTCATCGGGTTGCGCCCGCGGATGGTGGTGGCTAATCCAACGCCGAGCGCCGTGACCAAGGGTACCGTGATCGTCGACGTGGTGACGCCACCGGCGTCATAGGCGATGCCGACGATCTCATCGGGCGCAAAAGGCGTGATGGCGACGACCAGAACGTACCCGGTGATGATGAAATAATGGATCGGCCATCCCTTGACGATCCGGAACACGCCGATGACCAGCGCCACTCCGACCGACAGCGCGACGACGATACGCAGCGAATCGGCATAGGTGCTCCGCGCGTCCGCATCCTGCGCGATGGCGCCGGCTTCCGCCGCCACCTTGGCGGCTTCGTCAGCGACGGCGATCAACGCCGGTTCGGCGACCGTGGTGCCGAATCCCAAGGCGAAGGCGAAGGACAAGAGGGCACCGAGACTGCCTTTCCGGGCGAACGCCTCGGCCATGTCGTCGCCCAACGGAAACAGCCCCATCTCGAGGCCCTGGATGAACAACGTCAGACCGAGGACGACGAAAACCAAGCCAACCAGGACGTCGTCGAGATTGGGGAACGGCTGTTGCAGGGCCACCGCCTGGAAAAAGGCGACGGTCAGGATAATCGGTGTCAGATCGCGCAACGATCCGACCAGAAGTTTCACGAATCCGCGAATAGCTTGCCCCATGGTTTAAAGACTGTTCCGGGTTGGGCGGATTTGTCCAGCACCTTTCGCAATCAGGGGCGTCCTATCATTGCATTGTCAGGAAGGCCGGCCATGTCTGAACCCGGAAATCCCGACTTCCCCGAAACCGCGGTAACGGTGACGCCCTTTTGGGGTTATAATTTCGCCACAAACGGGGCATAGGACACGGGTTCAAGAACCAAACTGGATGAAAGGCATCTTTCATGGCTCACACCATCGCCCTCGTCGACGATGACCAAAACATTCTGGCGTCCCTGTCCGCCGCCCTGAAAGACGAAGGGTACGACGTCGATACCTATGCGGACGGCGCCGAAGCCCTGCACGGCCTGGGCCGGCGGCCGGTCGATCTGGCCATCCTCGACATCAAGATGCCGCGCATGGACGGCATGGAGTTGCTCGGCGAACTGCGCCGCAAGGGCGATCTTCCGGTCATCTTCCTGACCTCGAAGGACGACGAGGTGGACGAGATCATGGGCCTGCGCATGGGCGCCGACGACTACATCAAAAAGCCCTTTTCACAACGCCTGCTCATGGAACGCATCCGTGCCGTCATTCGCCGCCACGAAACGACGCAAAAGGATCCCGGCGACGACGACATCATCAGGCGGGGTGATCTGGTCCTCGATTCGTCCCGGCACCTTTGCACCTGGAAGGACGATGAAATCAACCTGACCGTCACCGAATTCCTCATCGTCGAGGCGCTTGCCCGGCGGCCCGGCCACGTCAAGAACCGCGATCAGTTGATCGACGCCGCCTATGGCGAGCACATCTACGTCGACGACCGGACAATCGACAGCCATATCAAACGCCTCAGGCGCAAATTCAAGGCCGTTGACAACGACTTCGCGGAGATCGAAACTCTTTACGGGGTCGGCTATCGCTACAAGACGAACTGACGGAACGAATGAAACGGGGGACCACGGAACGGGCCAGCGAGCGGCACAAGACACGGCTCATTTCGCCGATCACCCGGCGTATCCTCACCGTCAATATCCTGGCGCTGGCCATCCTAGCGGCCGGCATTCTCTATCTCGGCGAATACAAGGACAACCTGATCGACGGTGAACTGTCGGCGCTGGCGACGCAGGCGGAAATGTTCGCGGTCGCCCTGAGCGAAGGGGCGGTCGCGGAGACGTCGGGCGGGCAATACCGGGTTTCAGAAATTTCCAACCAGATGGTTCGCCGCTTGGTCGAAACAACCGGCACACGGGCACGCCTGTTCAAGCGAAACGGTCAGCTGGCCGCCGACTCGCGGCTGCTCGCCGGCAGCAAGGCGGCGATCCGCATCGAGGAACTGCCGCCCCCGGAACAATCCCGGGATCCGTTCCGCGATGTCCTCGAGGCCTTTGACCGCGTCTTGCGCCATTTGGTTTCGAGCCGCCGTCTCAGCCACTACGAGGAGAAGGCCCGGCCCCATGCCCGCGACTACCCGGAAGTCGTCGCGGCGCTCAACGGCGACTACGTCAAGGCGCTTCGCGCTGGTGACGGGGAAAGCCTGGTGCTCAGCGTCGCCGTTCCGGTGCAGCGCTACAAGCAGGTGCTCGGCGCCCTGATGCTGACCAAGGGCTCCGAACGCATCGATGCGGCGATGTTCGAGGTCAGGCGCGACATCCTCAAGGTTTTCGCCGTGGTTCTGTCGGTTACGGTGCTGATCTCGGGCTACCTCGCCGGCACAATCGCCCGCCCGTTGCGCCGCCTTGCCGCCGCCGCCGAGCGGGTCCGCCACGACCACGGTCGCCACCATCGAATACCCGACATGTCGGATCGGCGCGACGAAATCGGCGAACTGGCAGAGACCCTCAGTCAGATGATGGAGGCCCTGTGGCAACGCATGGATGCCATCGAGAGTTTCGCCGCCGACGTCGCCCACGAGATCAAGAACCCGTTGACCTCGCTCCGCAGCGCCGTCGAAACGGCATCGCGCCTCAAGGACCCGGACCAGCAGAAGAAACTAATGACCATCATCGCCGAGGACGTGACCCGCCTCGACCGGCTGATCAGCGACATCTCCGATGCTTCGCGCCTAGACGCCGAACTGTCGCGTGCGGAAGCCGAGAAAGTCGATATCGGCGCCATGCTGGCGATGCTCGCCGATGTCCAGAATACGACCCGGGACGGAGGACCAGAAATCCGTCTCGAGCGCTCCGACGGCGGCGAGCGCCCGGTCATTGTCGATGGGATCGAGAGCCGTATCGCCCAGGTCTTCCGCAACCTGATCTCCAACGCCGTTTCTTTCAACCCGCCGGACGGTCGGATTACCGTCTCGGTCAGCCGGGACAAGGGCTACGTCCGGGTCGACATCGACGACGAGGGACCGGGCATCCCGGCCGGTGCCGAGGAGAACATCTTCAAACGTTTCTACACGGAACGCCCGAAGACAGAGAAATTCGGCACCCATTCGGGGCTCGGTCTCAACATCTCGAAACAAATCGTCGAGGCCCATTTTGGCACGCTGACCGGCGCCAACCGGGTCGACTTCGACAACCGGATCGCCGGCGCCCGCTTCACCGTACGCCTCCCGGAGACGAACGCATGAAGGAGCAAATCCACGCGACTTGTATCGCAATGGCGGAAACCGGTGTCCTGCTCATCGGTCCATCCGGATCCGGAAAATCCGATCTGGCGCTCCGCCTCATCGACGCCGGCGCCCTTCTGATCGCCGATGACCGGGTCGACCTAAATAACGAATCCGGGGTCCTGATTGCCCGCGCGCCGGAAGCCCTGTTCGGGCTGATCGAAGTGCGCGGTCTCGGCATCATCGACCGCCCGGCCGGCCGCGAGTCTCCGGTCGGACTGGCGATCGAACTGACCTCGAGCGAACCGGAGAGGCTCCCGGACCCGCTCGAAAAGACACTCGCCGGCGTACGCCTGCCACTTTTCCGCCTCGATCCGTTCGAGATATCGGTCGCCCAAAAGGTCGCCCTTGCCGTCGGTTTGACGACAGGAGATATTAGGCGCGCCCATGACTGACACCACCACCCCGTCCGACGATCGGTCACACGTCATCCTGGTCACCGGCGTTTCGGGTGCCGGCAAAAGCTCGGCCCTGAAGGATTTCGAGGACCTCGGGTTCGAGGCGGTCGACAACCTGCCGCTGTCGCTCTTCGACCGCCTGCTGGCCTCCGGCGACGTGCCGGGGGGGACTGGCCATCGGGGTCGACGTCAGGACCCGCGACTTCGACGTTTCCGCATTCCTCGAGCAGATCGACAGGCTGCGCAACAACGACCGGGTCGCGGTGACTGTACTGTTCATGGATTGCGTCGACGACATCCTGGTCCGCCGCTTCAAGGAGACCCGGCGGCGTCATCCACTGGCTGTCGACCGGCCGCTGAGCGAAGGCATCCGCCGCGAACGCAACAGGATGGCGGCGCTGCGCGGCGCCGCCGACATCGTTATCGATACCTCGGACATGGCGCTGGGCGACCTCAAGAGGGCGTTGGAGGAGCACTTTCACCTGACCCGGGAGGCCGCCTTGTCGGTGTTCATCACCACATTCGGTTTCCGCAAAGGCCTGCCGCGTGATGCCGACCGGGTCTTCGACGTAAGGTTCTTAAAGAACCCGCACTACGATCCCGAATTGCGGCCGCTTTCCGGGCGCGACGACCCGGTCGGCGCTTATATCGAGACCGACCCGACGTTCCAGCCTTTCTTCGACAAGCTGACCGACCTTCTTGACCTGCTGCTCGGAGGCTATCAGGCCGAAGGCAAGAGCTACCTGACCATCGCCGTCGGTTGCACCGGCGGGAGGCATCGTTCCGTCTATACGGCCGAACGCCTGGCCCGTTGGTTCGAGAAACAGGGAAAGGCCGCCCAACTGCGCCATAGGGACTTGGACAAACTGGGGATTTGAGTCCAAAATCAAATAAGAAAAGAGGGCGCCGCGGCGTTCGAATCGAGGGGTGTCTTGCCATTGGCCCGGCCGTCGAGAAACCGCTGAGAAGGCCCTTTCACAAGGGAAGAGGATAGAGACAAGATGATCGGCATGGTGCTGGTAACCCACGGTAATCTGGCCGTGGAATTGATCGCCGCGCTCGAACATGTCGTTGGTTCGCAGGACAACGTGGCGGCCGTCTGCATCGGCCCGAACGACGACATGGAACACCGCCGGGCGGAGATACTCGAATGCGCCAACAGTGTCGACAACGGCGACGGATCGGTGCTTCTCACCGACATGTTCGGCGGTACGCCGTCGAACTTGGCCATATCGGTCATGGACAAGGCCGACATCGAGGTGGTCGCCGGCGTCAACCTGCCGATGCTCATCAAACTGGCCTCCGTGCGCGAAACCGAGCCGTTGGCCCAGGCCGTCGCCAGCGCCCAGGAAGCCGGCCGCAAGTACATCAACATCGCGTCTCAACTGTTGGCCCAGGAAGAGACGTGAACCAACCGCCTCGGCTGCACACGGCGACGATCCTCAACGAGCGCGGCCTGCACGCCCGCGCGGCGGCCAAGTTTGTCAAGGTGGCCGGTTCCTACGATGCCCATATCGCTGTCAGCCGTTCCGGCCAGACCGTTTCCGGCACCTCGATCATGGGACTGATGATGCTGGCCGCCGGCCCCGGATGCGAGATCGACCTCGAGGCCCGCGGGCCGGAAGCGGATGCCGCGTTGACCGCCATCGTCGACCTCATCGAACAGCGGTTCGACGAGGATTGAGATGAGTGCCGAAAAGGGGAAAACACGCGAGGTCGTATTCGACGGCCTCGGTGTGTCGTCCGGCATTGCCGTCGGTGCCGCCCACGTGCGCGAAACCGGCGTCGTCGACATCCCCGAATACACCATCAAGAAACGCGAGGTCGCCGGCGAGGAAGAACGCCTGACCCGTGCCGTCGACTTGGCCCAACGCCAGGTGCGCCGCCTGCAATACCGGGCCAAAAGCATGAAAGGCGCAGCCGCCGAGGAACTCGGTTTCCTGCTCGACGCCTACCTTCACATGCTCGAGGACTCGCGCCTGGTGCGCGGCGCCAAGCGCCGTATCGGCGACCAGCGCATCAACGCCGAAGCCGCCGTCACCCGCGAGATCGCTGATATCTCGGATACCTTCCAGACCATGGACGACGCCTACATCGCGGCGCGGCTCGACGACATCCGCGAGGTCGGCAACCGGGTCCTGATCAACCTGACCAAGAACCCGGCGCGGCGCCTGAGCCCGCCGCCGGCCGACAGCATTATCATCGCCGACACCTTGAGCCCGGCCGACATGGCACAGATCGACCCCGGCCAGGTTGCCGGCGTCGGCACCATGCTGGGCGGCGCCGAAGGCCACACCGCGATCATGGCCCGCGCCCTGGAACTGCCGGCGGTCCTCGGCGCGCACGGGCTGATGGACGGTGTCCGCTCCGGCGACACGGTCGTCATCGACGGCAGCAAAGGCCGTATTGTCGTCAATCCGGAAGCGCGGACGCTCAGGACTTACAAGGCGCGGCGCGAAAAGATGGTGCGCGAGGCCAAGGCGCTGGAGCACATGCGCTCGCGACCGGCCCGCAGCCGCGACGGTACGGAATTCCAGCTTCAAGCCAACGTCGAACTGCCGATGGAACTCGAGGCCGTGCAGCGGGCCGGGGCCGAAGGAATCGGGTTGCTGAGGAGCGAGTTCCTGTACATGAACCGCGCCGACGTGCCCGACGCCGACGAGCAGTTCCGCATGCTGAAGGGCATCGTCGAGAGCATGGACGGCCGTCCGGTTACCGTGCGTACCCTCGACCTCGGCGGCGAGAAAGCGGCGGACGGGATCTTGGGCGACATCGATGAAGGCGTCGCCAGCGCGCTCGGCCTCAGGGGCATCCGCCTGTCGCTCGATCGCGAGGACCTGCTTGACGCCCAGTTCAAGGCGATCCTCAGGGCCGGCACCCTGGGTCCGGTCCGAATCCTGTTGCCCATGGTCAGCGCCGTCTCAGAAGTCCGGCGGGCGCGCAAACTGTTGGAGAAGGCGGCGACCAAACTCAAACGCGCCAAAGTACCGGTGCCCGATCCCCTGCCACCCTTGGGCGTCATGATCGAGGTCCCGGGCGCCGCCCTGGCCGCCGATGCGCTGGCCGGCGTCAGCGACTTCCTGGCCGTCGGCTCCAACGACCTGACCATGTACACGCTGGCCGTCGACCGCGCCAACGAACACGTGGCGGGGCTGTTCAACCCGTTGCACCCGGCGGTACTGCGCCTGATCCAGTTCACGACCGCCGCCGCGCATCGGGCCGGCATCCCGATCAGCATCTGCGGCGAGATGGCCGGCGACCCGCGCCTGACGGCGGTGCTGGCCGGGCTCGGCCTGCGCGAGCTGTCCATGTCGCCGGGCAACATTCCGCGGGTCAAACAGCGCATCCGCGAGATGGACGCCGTCGCCGCCACCGTGCGCGCCAATCTGATCATGGAACAGACCGACGCCGGGCGTATCGCGACCCTGTTGGACGACTTCAACGCGCTGGCGTGAACCGCGCTTCAGATAACGGTGAGTTGCCGGTCGAGCTTGAAAATGTCGAAGGTCTCGCGTATCCGACCCCGGACACCGGAAATCTTGAACGACTTCCCGTCCGTGCCGGCGGCCTGATTGATCTTGATGAGGACCCCGAGACCGAACGAATCGATGCCTTCCAGGTCGGTCAGGTCGAGAACGATCTCATTGACCGCTTTCAACTGGATCAGTTCGGATATGGACGGCACGATCGGATGATCGCCGAATTTCAGCGCGCCTTTCGCCTGGATGGTCCGGCTCTCGCCGTCGCCTTCGATGGTGTATTCCACAGTCCCCTCGCACCTCAGTTGCTAGTGAGAATGCCCCCACAACCGCTTCCTCTAATCTAGGAACCCGCACGACCCGAGTCGACCGCCGCCGGCACGATAGCGGATGGGCAATGTTAGAGGATATGAATGGATCTTGGCGATCCGCGTGACGACGCTGTTTTTTCAACCAATGCCGTTCTCCGTTGCCGATTCGAAGACATACGTTTCTGCCAAATCCCGATCCTTCCGCCTTGCCCGCTCCGCCCGTGCCTGTTAAACCCCGGCCACCGATTTCATATTGATTAAATGGACTGTTGGGAGCCCGTTCATGCCCTTCAATGATTGTTACGTCGCCGATATCTCGCTGGCCGACTGGGGCCGCAAGGAGATGGATATCGCCGAGTCGGAAATGCCCGGCCTGATGGCGCTACGCGCCGAATACGGCGAAGCACAGCCGCTGAAAGGCGCGCGCATCGCCGGTTCGCTGCACATGACCATCCAGACGGCGGTCTTGATCGAGACGCTGACGGCGCTCGGTGCCGAAGTGCGCTGGGCCAGCTGCAACATCTACTCGACCCAGGACCACGCGGCGGCTGCCATCGCAGCGGCCGAGATTCCGGTCTTCGCCTATAAGGGCGAAACGCTCGAGGATTACTGGGACTATGCGCACCGCATCTTCGAATGGCCCGGCGGCGAGACGGCCAACATGATCCTCGACGACGGCGGCGACGCGACGCTTTTGGTTCATTTAGGCCTCAAGGCCGAGGACGACCTCAGTGTCCTCGACGACCCAACCAGCGAGGAAGAGACGGTGTTGTTCGCCGCGATTCGGAAGAAGGTCGGCGAGGAGCCGGGCTGGTACAAGAAGATGGCCGGCGCCATCAAGGGCGTCACCGAGGAAACGACGACCGGCGTCCATCGCCTGCACGAGATGGCCGCCAAGGGTACGCTTTTGTTCCCGGCCATCAACGTCAACGATTCGGTGACCAAGTCGAAGTTCGACAACAAATACGGCTGCCGCGAGAGCTTGGTCGACGCCATCCGCCGGGCCACCGACCCGATGATGGCCGGCAAGGTGGCCACGGTCTGCGGTTACGGCGACGTCGGCAAGGGCTCGGCGGACTCGTTGCGCAATGCCGGGTGTCGGGTCCTGGTCACCGAGGCCGATCCGATCTGCGCGCTGCAGGCCTCCATGGAAGGCTTCGAGGTGGTGACCATGGAACAGGCCGCACCCCGTTCCGACATCTTCGTCACCGCCACCGGCAACGTCGACGTCATCACCGTCGATCACGTACGGGACATGAAGGACCGCGCCATCGTCTGTAACATCGGACACTTCGATTCCGAGATCCAGGTCGAAGCACTCCGGAACTTCAAGTGGACCAACATCAAACCGCAGGTCGACGAGATCGAACTGCCCGACGGCAAGCGGGTCATCCTGCTGGCCGAGGGTCGCCTGGTGAACCTGGGCTGCGCCACCGGCCACCCGAGCTTCGTCATGTCGGCATCCTTCACCAACCAGGTGCTTGCCCAGATGGACATCTGGTGCAACCCGGGTAAATACGACAACCAGGTCTACGTGCTGCCCAAGGAACTCGACGAAAAGGTGGCGGCGCTTCATTTGGATAAGCTCGGCGTCAGCCTGACCACGCTCAGTCAGAAGCAGGCCGATTACATCGGCGTTGCCGTCGACGGTCCGCACAAGCCGGACGCCTACCGCTACTAGTTTGCAGGGCGCGCCGGGATGGCCCGGCGAGGCGGCGCGCCCGTCTTAGCGCCCTCGATTTTCCCGGCCAGGCATAGGGAAAGGCGGTCTCCGAGAGGAGGCCGCCTTTTTCATGGTCACTGCGCTAACAGGCCCTTCATGGCCTGCTGACAAGCATGGCGCAATGGCTTTAGATCGCGCCGGATGGTCGCCCACAAGGTATCGCCGTCGAGCCGATCATAGCCGTGCCGCAGGTGATTCCCGATACCACGGATGTCCTCCCAGGGAACACCGGGGGCCAGCCGTTCTGCATCCGGACCCAGTTTGACGGCGGCTTCGCTGATGATCGAAAGACAACGTTCGACGGCGAGAACGGTCTTCAGGTCCGGCGATCCAACTCACGCGTGAAGGACTCGATCCGATCAATGTTCTCGACGATTTCGCCGAAACGGATGAGCGGCCTCGTCGACACCATCACAACACTCGGATCGCGTCCCGTTCGAATGCCTTTCGCACGTTTGAGGTCATGGCGCTGCGGCGGACGACATCGACGGGCAGGCCGGTGAACCGGTTCAACAAACGCCGAAGGCGCGACAAGTCGACGAGACTGGGGCGCCTGCCCCGGACAAAATCGACGGCGATATCGAGGTCACTGTCCGCCGTTTCCTCGCCGCGCGCATAGGATCCGAACAGGGAGAGAGACGCGATTCCTTCCTTTTCCAAATCGTCGCGGTGACGTCGCAGGCGCGCGACGATCCGTTTCAGGGCCGGCGAACGAACACCGGTTGTCTCTTCGCGTAAGCGTTCGACGAAGGTTTCGAACTCGCCAACGCGCTCGCGCGGCACCCAGACGTGCTTCTTGACGAAACCGTCCCGGCGCATGCGGTCCTCGTAGCGCTGGACACGTTCGAAGGCGGTCGCCATCGTTTCTCCTTCATAAGTTACTTATATATATCATAAGTGACTTATACACTCAATCCGACATAATACGCTTTGAACGGGTGTTTGCGTCTCTGCCCGCTCGGTGACAGACTTACGGACCGTAACGGCTTTTTCGGATACTGCTGTTCCATGTGCCGCTGGCTCGCCTATTCGGGACCGCCCGTCTTTCTCGACCGCCTGATCGTCAGGCCGGAGAACTCGCTTGTCGAGCAGAGCCGCGACGCCCACAAGGCGAAGAGCGCGCTCAACGCCGACGGTTTCGGCATCGGCTGGTACGGCGAACGGGGCACGCCCGGCCTGTTCCGCGACGTATTCCCGGCCTGGAACGACGAGAACCTGCTGAACATCTGCGAGCAGACCAAGGCACGGCTGTTTTTCGGGCACGTGCGGGCTTCGACGGGGTCGGCCATCAACCGGGCCAACTGCCACCCCTTCCGCCACGGCAAGTGGCTGTTCATGCACAACGGCCAGGTCGGCGGCTTCGACACGGTCCGGCGCGAACTGGCGATGTCCATCGAACCATCTTTCTTCCCGCACCTGCAAGGCACGACGGACAGCGAGATCTTCTTCTACCTGGCGCTCACCTACAGCCTCGACGACGACGCCGAAACGGCGCTTAGGCGCACGGTGACCAAGATCCTAGCCGTCACCGGGCGAGCCGGCATCAAGGAGCCTTTCCGGCTGACCGCAGCGTTGACCGATGGTGAGTCGGTATACGCGCTGCGTTACGCCAACGACGACAAACCGCCGAGCCTCTTTTACGCCGAGAATTGCGCCCTTGGCGAAGGCGACGACACCTGCATCCACTCGGGCGGCGAGGCCTGCTTGATCCTGTCGGAACCGGTTGATACGGGGACCGCGTGCTGGAACGAGGTGCCGAGCGCCAGCCTGCTGACGGTGCGCAACGGGCAGATAGGCGTATCGGCCTGCGACCCGATCTTGTGAGCAGTGCTTGCCCGCCCCTCGGGCGGGTGGCTAAATTGGGGCATGTCTTTGGATTCGCTCGCCTTTAATCCGCTTGTGATCGGTGCCGTCGTGGCCGCACTGGTGGCGGTCATCGCGCTTATCGGCTGGATCCACCAGGGGCGGCGCACCAAGGAACTGGAAGCGGAGCGCGAGGTCCTGCAGGCCGTGGCCCTCAAGGGCAAGGAAATCCTCGCCGCCGCGCCTGATGGACTGTTCCTGTGGGACCACACGCTCGGCGGCATTACCATCTCCCGGCGCATGGCGGTCCTGCTCAACCTGCCGGCCGGCACCCATTCCCGCTACGACGACATCCGGGCCCGGTTCGAGGGGGATTCACTCAAGGCGCTGGAACGCGCCTGCTCGGCGTTGCGCGGCAACGGCACGCCGTTCGACCTGGTGCTGCAATCCGACGCGCGCATCATCCACGCCATCGGCAGCCGCGCCGAAACGGAGGACGGCGAGGCGCTGGCGGACCTGGTGTGGATGCGCGACATCTCGGATCAGGTTTCCGGCCGCGCCCAGGTGGTTCAGGCCGGAACCGGCACTTACAACCGCTCCGGCCTCGACGACCGGCACCTGACCGCCTTGCTCGACGCCATGCCGATCCCCATCTGGCTTCGCGATTCGTCCTTGGCGCTGGCTTTCACCAACAAGGCGGCGACCGGTTTGGCCGAGACCAATCCGGAAATGGCGGAACGCGCCCGCGCCGCCGCGGAGGCGGTTCGCGAGCGGCGCCTCATCGATGTCGGAGGCGATGCCAAGCTCTACGAATTTACCGAGATCCCGCTCGGCCTCGGCGGCGACGCCGACACCAAGGCTGGCGGCACGCTGGGGTTCGCCGTCGACCGCACGGAACACGAGGAAAAAGAGGCCGAGCAACAGCGCCACGCCGCCGCCCAAAGCGTGGTGCTGGACAGCGTGCCTACGGCGATCGCCATCTACGACGCCGACACCCGTCTCGAATCCTTCAACCGCGCCTTCGCCGCGCTGTGGTCCCTCGACCGCGCCTGGCTCGCCGCCAAGCCGAAACTGTCCGATGTCCTCGAGCGCTTGAGGAGCGAACGGCGCCTGCCTGAGGTCACCGACTTCCCGGCCTTCAAGGCGGAGGAGACGGCGCGCTTCCGGGCGCTTTCGGAACCGATGAGCGACCTCATCCACCTGCCCGACGGCCGCACCTTCCGCCGGCGCATCGCGCCGCAGGGCGGCGGCGGGTTGATCTACATCTACGAGGACCTGTCCGAACGCCTCGATCTCGAACGCTCCTTCAAGGAACTGGGCGCCGTGCAGAAGGAAACCCTCGATAACCTGCACGAAGGCGTCGCCGTCTTCGGTTCCGACGGCCGGCTCAAGCTTTACAACCCGGTCTATGCGCGCTTGTGGAGCATCGATGAGGCGGCGCTGGGTGACTCGCCCCACGTTTCCGACGTTCTCGACCTGACCCGGGCCATGCTGCCGGCCCCCGAGCGGTCCGACAACTGGACTGACGAGGAGTGGACGGCCCACAAGGGATTGCTCGGCGCCCGTCTCTTGAGCCGTGCCCAGAAGGAGGGACGCATTCATCTGACCAACGACACCGTCGTCGATTACGCCAACGTGCCGCTGCCCGACGGCGCCGTGTTGCTGTCCTATGTCGACGTCACCGATTCGGCCCGTGTCGAGCGGGCACTGCGCGAACGGGCCCGGGCCTACCAGGAAGCCGACCAGATGAAATCCAAGTTCATCGCCAACGTCTCTCACGAGGTGAGGACGCCGTTGAATACGGTCATCGGTTTCGCCGACATGCTGGGCCAGGAATATTTCGGCGAACTGAATGGCCGCCAGGCGGAATACACCCGCGGCATCCTCGATACGTCACGGAGCCTGATGTCGGTGGTCGGCGACATCCTCGACATCGCCGCCATCGACGCCGGCCAGATGGAACTGAAGCTGGAACCGGTCGACATTCACGGCCTCTTGGTCTCGGCCTTGAACCTGGTCCGCGACCAGGCCAAGCGTAAGGAGATGAAGGTCGACTTCGATTGCGCGCCCAACATCGGCTGGATGACCGCCGACGGCGGCCGGGTCAAGCAGATGACCTACAACTTGCTCGCCAACGCCGTCGACTTCACGCCGCCCCGGGGCACGGTGGGTCTCGCTGCCAAACGCGACGGCAGCGACGTCGTCATTACCGTCTCGGATACCGGCGTCGGCATCCCGACGCCCGAGCGCGATCGCATATTCGAGCCCTTCGACCGCGGTGGCGAGGAGGCGCCGGCCAACACCACGGACGACACCGGCGAGGCACGCGGCGTCGGCCTCGGCTTGACCCTGGTCAAGCGCATCGCCGAACTACACGCCGGATCCGTCGAGGTGCGATCACAGACGGGCCGCGGCACCAAGGTCATTTGCCGGTTGCGGACATCACCACCTGCAGATGGGGGTGACGGCGAACGCGTCGCGGCCTCTGGGGAGGCAGTGCCGGTCTAGCGCGACAACGCGTTGCTCCGGATTCCCAATCGGGGATCGGAATCGAAGAAGGGGCGAGCCTTGGCGGCCACCCCTCCTTTTCTCACCCTTTGAACGACGGGTTATTGAACGGCGCGCGGCGCCGCGGGAGCCATCGGCTGAGCGGGAAAAGCGCCTTGCGGAACGCCGTAGCCATAGGGCGCGCCTGCTCCGTAAGGGGCACCGTACCCCATCGGGCCGCCATAACCGTAAGGCGCACCGTAACCCATCGGGCCACCGTAGCCGTAAGGGGCGCCGTAGCCGTAAGGGCCGTAGCCGTAACCCCGGTTGTAACCGTGGCCGGAACCGCGTCCGCTGAAGTTCATGTCGAAATTGCCGATACCGTTGCCCGTGCCGTTCCACGGTCCGCCGCCACCCCAGGGCCATCCGTTGCCCCAGGCCTGGGCGTCGGCGGTGAAGGCGCCGAGGGCCAGAGCCGCGGCGGAAACCATCAAGAATTTTTTCATCGGGACTTCCTCATTCAATGTCTCCCTCAGGTCAGGAATGGAGAGATGAAGGGAAGAGGGACGGCGCCCGAAATCTCTCAGATCGTGGAAGCGGCGCTTCCACGCGTATTACCCAGATCGGTCGGCTGGGATCGCGCCGGGTTCCAACCCGGGCTGGAAAGAGATTTCAGGACCGGCCGCCGGGCGACCGGATAGATCACCATAGGTCGAAGCATTGTCCCCGTCCACAACATATTCAAAAAACTGAATATATTATTGGTCGGCAAGGCGGAATTTATTGTGACGCGACAAGTTTCCCGGATTGTTCAGCGCTGGCGGCTGAACAAGTCGGATTGCAACGGCTTCGCTTCTCGCCACGTCTTCGAACGCTTACAGCGCGGGCAAATCCGCTCGCCGGCCCAATTACTCGGAAAAACGTCGGCACACCTGAGACAGGCTCGGTTCTTCAACCGGTCCGCTGAAATCGAAGGGGGTTCTTCTTCGTCGATCGGCGAACCTGCCATTAATCCCTCTTCGTGTCCTCACAGAGGCGCGCAAGATCTTCGAGGGTACGCGCGACGAGTGCCTTGCGACGCGGGTCTTGCGCCTCTTCACAATCGGCGAAGAGTTGCAAAAGGTATTGTGCCTTGGCTGCCGCCGCAGGCCAGTCTTCCGCCGGCGCGTGGAGAAACAACTTCTCGAGATCTTCCTGGGAGCGGCGTAGTCCGGCCTGTTCGTCCTGAAATTCCTGCAGGCGCTGCCCGCAGACGTCGGGGGTTTTGTGCGCGGCCGCTCGCCGGTGTTCGCTAAGGTCTATGGGATCATCGGTCACAGGTTCACTTCCTTGTTCAGCCCACAGGCTCGGTGCCGGTCTTCAAAGATGGTCATTGCCTGACGATCCGTTACGCACCTAATGCCGTCGCTTCCATTCCGACCGGCGTTGCCGGTCACCGCGAATTTGATCGATGAGACCGTCGGCCAAATCTGAAAGGCTCGGCGGTTTCGGTATGGGCGTCGTTTCTTCCAGCGGCTTCATCGGTTCGAGCGTTTTGTCCGGATCGTCGTCCCGCCAAGGGTGACCCGGAGATTGTGGGGGTTTCCGTTCGACCATGGGCTTCGTCCTTTTCTAACGTCGATCGGGCCGCACTCGCACCATTTCTTGTTACGACGTGAACTTCTCGGGTCGTCGGTTTCCGGCGCGACCGACACCGACCTTCCCGACTAATATCTGTTTGTATTAATATAGTAATTATTTCAATAATATACAATTTTTATTTGCAGTTTATATAATTTATTTTCCTAAGTAATTAAATTACTAAAATAATATATAAAATCCACAAGAATTTTTTTGAAGAACTAATCTGTTTATTTTTCAGCATGGCCGATGAATTAGGTGTTTCATTGCTTTACCACCACATCGTCTATACGGATGGGTCCTTAGACGAAAAACAAAGACGCGCAAAAGCTAGCTTGCGACTTTGCGCATGCTGTTTCCACTAAGCCGCGATGCTTCGGTGAAAGTAATTGATCGAATCCGGCAAACCAGTTCTCGTTAATTATCCAATGAAGGGACGTGGACCGCAATTGACCCGCCTGTTTTCGTTTTTTGGGGTCCTGAAAGCCTAGTCGCGGAGTCCGATCGAACCTGACAATCGCTACTGAACAACCTTGATGACGGACGTCGTGACGTCAACCTGCAGGCTCCGCCAATTACGAAGATCGAAAAATATAGATAAGTAAAATAGCGAAAAAATCGGTGCGTACTGCATCACGCATTAAAAAAATAGATAATATTTTTCTTGATATATATTTTACGTTTTTAATATTTTGGTCGACGATTTTTATACTAACTTGTTGAAAATGTGCATAAATATTTTTACTTTCGGCGATTATCGATAGATTTTTTTAACGAATAACACTATTTTTCATCTGAACGACGCACTCTGCAGCGTTGACACTCACCAACGATCCTCTACATACCATCCATACGCGTTGCATACGTTTGGTGCTGCCTAGTCATTCGGTACGCCGTTTAGCTTAGTTATCCCCTGACATTGTGAGCGTTCGAATGTCCGCGCCGTCACACGGTGTGGCTCGCGGAACCCACCGCCTGTTTGAGGATAAATACATGGCTAATGGTACTGTAAAATGGTTCAACTCGATGAAGGGATACGGCTTCATCCAACCCGACGATGGCTCCAACGACGCTTTCGTCCATATCTCGGCTGTCGAGCGCGCCGGATTGCGCTCGCTCGATGAGGGCCAGAAGGTCTCCTATGACCTTCAACCCGGGCAGAAGGGAAAATCTTCAGCCGAGAACCTGTCGATTATCGAGTAGACCCATTCGGCGTCGCCCTCGGGCACTAGGCTCGGGGCGACCGCCCTGGCCGGCCTTCGTGTCGGCCATCTTGAGGGTGCACAACTGAGTTTGGCGACCCGTTACGCCGATTGACTTCCACACGGTTCAACCGGGCCAGACGAACCACACATCGGCGAACCGTGACCGTTCCGCAGACCCACGATCCGGTGGCACATCCGCTGATGGCGAGGGGTGACTCCACCCGCCCTAAATGTCGCCACTTTAGAAAGGGAACCAAGAAATGAGGAAATTGGCGAAATCGAGGGCGGAAGAACTGTTCACCGCTTCCCAGAAAAAGGACAAACAAGCCCTCAAGGAAAAGGAGAAGGCGCGACAGAAAGAAGCTGAGCGTGTCGCACGCCTCAGGGCCTTGCGCCTCGCCAAAGAGGCCGCCGACAAAGAGGCCGCCGCGAACCCCAAAAGTGGGTCCGACGCCGGCAAAGGATCGTCGCCGCGCTTGCCGCAGGCACACCGGCATAACTCTTAACGGGCTCGGAAACATCGTATGACCAAATACGGAAATTGGAACATACGGTCACGGCGAAAACTCAATTGGCGGCGATTTCCGGACGGTGACTAGCCGAGAAACCCGCGGCGTCGGTCTCGGCCTGACCCTGGTCAAGCGCATCGCCGAACTGCGCGCCGGCTCCGTCGAGGTACGCTCGCAGACCGGCCGCGGCACCACGGTGATCTGCCGGCTCCGGACATCACCGCCGAGCGACGGGGGTGGTGGCGAGCGCGCGGCGGCCTCAGGGGAGACGGTGCCGGTTTAATTAAGCGCCTAGTCGGCTATCTTGACTTCTCCGCCCTCGTAAATGGCGCTTTCACGGGTCCCGTCCGGCAATGTCACCTCGATTCGCCCATCCGGATAACCGTCCTTGAATGTCCCCTCGATCCGGACACCATCGGGTGACGAGAGGACACCTTGCCCGTTCTGGTCGCCGCGTTCCCACTGACCGTCGTAGCGGAACCCGTTCGAGAAGAAAAACGTACCAGTGCCTTGGGGCTGGCCTCGCACGAACTCGCCTTCATAGCGGCCGCCGCTGGCGAAGGTCTTGACTCCTTGGCCGTGTTCCCAGTGTTCCCGAAACTCGCCTTCGTAACGATCGCCGTTCGACCAAATAAAGGTGCCGGCTCCATGGAATTTGCCGTCTTTCCATTCACCCTGGTAGCGATGGCCTGTGATTTCCATGATGGAGGTTCCGAAACCGTGTTTCTTTCCATTTCTAAACTCCCCCTCGTACCAACCTCCGTTTCCCGTCGTCCAAACGCCACGGCCGTGCGGTTTGGAATCCAGAAGATCTCCCTCGTAACGCACTGTCGTTTTCCTGTCGGGAACAGGATTGAAAACGACCGAGCCGTAACCGGTCAATTTGCCCTCTACCCATCGCCCTTCAAATCGAAGCAGGCCACCAGACAGCACTTCTACGCCGGGTCCGTGTTTTATGCCGTCGCGGTATTCGCCGACAAAGGTCGTGATTTCGTCTATCAGCGCTCCTTGCCCATGTGGTTTCCCCCTCCGGAACCGCCCTTTGTAATGGACCGCGGATTTCCCGTCGAAAGACCAACGGGCCGCCCCGACGCCCTCCGCCGTTCCCGCAAAACAGGGTCCGACGTACGACATTGGGACCTCGGGTTTCAGGTAGTCGAACCAGACGGCACAACCCGTCTTCGGGTCATGATACCAGTTGCCCGCTGTCGCGGAACTCGGCATCGCCGATGGCAGGATTAGAATCGTCAGGAGGAGTAATCGGGGGACGGTGGTAAGGGATCGGAGCATGGTAGTCGGCCGCCCCCTCAATCGAACAGCTTGTCGATCTCGTCCTGATCGAGGGTCACGGCTTCCGCTTCCGCCTCGTCGAAGTCGCCGTTGATGATGGCGCTCGAGCGGTCCATGAGCTTCTGGACGTCCTGGGCGAGCGTGGTCACCACATGGCGGAAATGCTCGTTGTCGCCGCCGTTGTTGATCACCGTTTCGATCTCGCCGATGCCGTCGGCGATCTTCTGGTTGATCTGCTCGGTCACGTCGTCGAAGGCGACCCGGTATTTCTCAGGCGCGTTCTCGTAGGCGAGGACGGCCAGGTCCTTGTCGGAAAACGTCGAATCGCGGAAGTGTTCTGCATAGGTCTTGGGCGCCCACTCCTTGGCCTCCTCCAGGCATTCGGGCATGTCCGGGATCATGTCGATCATCATGATCACCTCGTTGAAATGGTTGAGGTAATCGGTCGCCAACAACGTCTCGTCGTTGATGTTGGTGCCCTGGACCAGGCGCCGGTAGGTGTTGGTCAGTTTGAGATCGTCTTCGGTCATGCCTTCGCCGCGATTATTATGCGGATATTAGACCATGAGGGTCGTTGTCCGACAATCCAATTGGAGCACACGCAATGACTGCACTGTGAACTCCTGTTACGGCCGGATCCCGGCCAACGCCGCCGTAAAGCGGTCGATTTCTGTTACCGTGTTGTAGTAGTGGACGGAGGCCCGGACCACCGCGTCGAGACCGCGATGCTCCATATCGAGCCGGGTCGAGCCGACGGTCGAGTGGGTGACGTTGATGGCCTCTTCTGCCAGCCGCGCCCGGACCCGGTCCGGTTCGACCCCGTCCATGGTGAAGGTGACGATGCCGCAGGTCTCGCGCCCCAGGTCGCGCACCGTCACGCCGGGCGCGGCGGCGAGGTTGTCTCTCAGCGTCCCGGCGAGGTGCGTAACGCGGTCATGGATCGCCTTCATGCCCCACGAGAGAGCATAGTCAATGGCGACACCGAGACCGATCTTGCCGGCGATCGAGTCCTCCCAATTCTCGAAGCGCCGGGCATCATCGCGCAGTTCGTATTCGTCCGCCGCCGTCCACTGGGCTGAATGCAGGTCGAGCATGGGCGGTTCGAAACGATCCAGCAGGGTCTCGCGCATATAGAGGAAGCCGGTGCCGCGGGGACCGCGCAGGTATTTGCGCCCGGTGACCGACAGCATGTCGCAACCGATGTCCTCGACGTCGACCGGGAGCTGCCCAACCGATTGGCAGGCATCCAGCAGGTAGGGGATGCCGGCGGCCCGGGCGACGCGGCCAATGGCGGCGGCCGGATTGACCAGCCCACCGTTGGTCGGCACATGGGTGATGGAGATCAGCGTGACCCGGTCGTCGATGAGGTTTTCCAGCGCTTCGACGGAGAGCTCGCCGGTCTCGTCACTCGGCACCATGACGATCTCGATGCCGCGGGTCTTGGCCGCCTGCAGGTAGGCGATGTAGTTGCTGGCGTATTCGGCCTCTGCGGTGAGGATCCTGTCGCCCGGCTGCATCGTCTGCAGGAACCCATAGAAGGCCATGCACCAGGCGACCGTGGCGTTCTCGACGACGGCGATCTCGTGGGGCTTGGCGTTGATCAGCTCGGCCGCCGCCGCGTAGGTCCGTTCCTGCGCCTCGATCGTTTTCGCCGCCGCTTCGTAGCCGCCGATCGCCGCCTCCAGATCGATATGATCCTTGAGCGCCGCGATCACCAGTCCGGGCATCAGAGCGGCACCGGCGTTGTTGAAATGCAGCACATTGTCGGTGCCGGGCGTGTCGGCCCGGGCCTTGTCGACGTCGAAGGTCATGGTTATCCGTCCTTGGTTGGCGCCGCCGTCCCGGTGGGGAGGCCCTTGCTCGTCGAATGTTCGAAATGCAGTTCCCGGTCGGGAAACACGTAAGCATAGGCGGCGTGAGCCGCAAAAGCGGCCTCGGAAAAGCCGGTCAGGATCAGTTTGTGCTTGTTGGGATAGTAGGCGATATCGCCGACGGCAAAGACGCCAGGCAGATTGGTCGCCGCCGTCGTCGGATCGACCAGGATGTGATGGGCGTCGGTCTCCAGCCCCCAGCCGGCGACGGGACCCAGGTCCTGGGCAAGGCCGAAGAAGGGTAGCAATACGTCGGCGCCGATGACGGCGACGTCCGTGCGTTCGGTAGTCGGGTCTGTTGTCTCGTTCAAGGGCCGGTCTCGTCGAAACATTGCGAACGGGCCTAAACATGGCGACGGGCGGCCCCATAGGCAAGTCCGAGCCTTGCCCGGGCCGGGCCGGACCGATAAAAACCGGCCATGGCGGAAAACACGGAACCGCATGCAATCCTGGAGCTCGACGGCGAGGCCGATACGGCGCGGCTGGCCGAGCGTCTGGCGTCAATGATCGGACCCGGCGACATGATTGCGCTCACCGGCGGCCTCGGCACCGGTAAGACGGTCCTGGCCCGCGCCCTGATCCGGGCCCGGACCCGCCCCGACGAAGAGGTGCCGAGCCCGACCTTCACCTTGGTCCAGGTCTACGAAACCGACGCCGAACCCGTCTACCACTTCGATCTCTACCGCATCGAGGACACGGAGGAGATCTATGAACTGGGGTTTGAGGAAGCGCTTTTCGACGGCGTCGTCCTCGTCGAATGGCCGGACCGCCTGGGCACCCTGCTGCCGTCCGACCGGCTCGACGTGGAATTGCAGCAAGGCGCGGGGCCCGACCGGCGCATTGCCCGCTTGACCGGGCGCGGCTATTGGATCGCACGCATGACCGACGCCTTCTCGGAAGGGGCCATTCATGGTTGACCGCGAAGCCCGGATCGAGGCCTTCCTGGCCGGCCACGGCTGGGCCGGCGGTAGCCGCAGGCTGCTCGCCGGCGACGCCTCGTTCCGCCGCTACGACCGCTTGGAACGGGACGGGAGGCGCGCCGTTCTCATGGACGCGCCGCCGCCCATGGAGGACGTCCGGCCCTTCATCCGCGTCGCCCGCCATCTCAAGGGTCTGGGCCTGAGCGCGCCTGAAATCCTCGCCGCCGATGAGGACGGTGGGCTCCTGCTGCTCGAAGACCTCGGTGATGATACCTTCACGCGGATCCTGGAGATGGCACCCGGGCGCGAAGCAACGCTTTACGAACTGGCCGTCGACGTCCTCGCCCATCTGCACAACCGGCTGCCGGAAGAGGCCGTGCCGGAACGCCTCGCTCCCTACGACGACGACAAGCTCCTGGAAGAGGCTTTCCTGCTGACCGATTGGTATCTGCCCGCCGTCACCGGCAGCGATACGCCGGCCGCTGCGCGAGACAGCTACCGTGATCTGTGGCTCGAACTCTTCGAGCCTGTCCATGCCCAGCCGGTAACCCTGGTGCTGCGCGACTATCACGTCGACAACCTGATGGTGCTCGACGGCCGCGATGGCGTTGCCGCCTGCGGTCTGCTCGATTTCCAGGACGCCGTCGCCGGTGCCGCCGCCTATGACCTGATGTCGCTCCTCGAGGACGCCCGGCGCGACATCGATCCCCGCCTGAAAGCGGCCATGCTGGCCCGCTACTTTGCCGCCCAGCCGGATCTTATCGAACCGGGCCCGGCGCGGAACGCCTTCGGAACCGCCTTCGCCATCCTCGCCGCCCAGCGCCATGCCAAGGTCATCGGCATTTTCACCCGGCTTTGTTTGAGGGATGAAAAACCCGATTACCTGAGGCATATTCCGAGGCTCTGGCGCTTGCTGGAAACCAAACTGCAGGACCCGGCCATGGCCGCCCTCAAGGCTTGGTTCGACGAACACGTACCGAACGACTTGAGAAGGATCCCCGAATGCCCAGCGGCGACCTGACCCAACGTCCCGTCGACGGGATGCCGGCACGCGCCATGATCCTTGCCGCCGGCCTCGGCGAGCGCATGCGGCCGATCACCGACAAGAAGCCGAAACCGTTGATCGAGGTCAACGGCCGCGCCCTCATCGACCATGCGCTCGATCGCCTCGCCGACAGCGGTGTCGAGGAAGTCATCGTCAACCTGCACTATCTGGGCGACATGATCGAACGCCACCTGGGCCTGCGCGGCGAACCGGCGGTCCGTTTTTCCTGGGAGAAGGACCAACTGCTCGATACCGGCGGCGGTGTTCGTGAGGCGCTTCCGATGCTCGGCAAAGGACCCTTTTGGGTGGTCAACGCCGACGCCCTCTGGCTCAACGGACCGACCGACATGATGGCGCGCATGACGGAGGCCTGGAACGACGAGATCATGGACGGCCTGCTTTTGCTGCATTCGACGGTCGATGCCTATGGCTACGACGGCCTCGGCGACTTTTGCGCCGAAGCCGACGGCCGCCTGACCCGTCGCCCGGAAATGGAGGTCGCACCGTGGCTGTTCGCCGGCATCCAAATCCTGCATCCGCGCCTGTTCGAAGACGCGCCGGATGGCGCCTTCTCGCTCAACCGACTCTACGACCGGGCGTTGGAGGCGGAGCGCCTCTACGGTATGGTCCATGACGGCGAATGGTTCCACGTCGGCACGCCGGACGGCCTCGACGAGGCCGAGGAATTCATGAAATACCGTTACGCGGGCATCCAGCGCCGCTGACGCAGGTCCGATACGGGGGGTGGAAATCGTGAGCGGCGCGAAGGTTCCCAGCGATCCCCCGAGCACTTCCGTCTTCACCATCGCGCCGCACCTCCCTTTCGTCGATACCCTGGCCGCCGGCATCGTGGAGCGCTGGGGCGGCGATCCCCTGTCCCTGGCCCGGGTCCGCGTGCTGCTGCCGACGCGCCGCTCATGCCGCAGCCTGCGCGAAGCGTTCCTGCGTTTGAGCGGCGGCAAACCGACCCTGCTGCCCAACATGACACCCTTGGGCGACGTCGATGAGGATGCCCTTTTCATCGGTGCCGAAGCGGCTGTCGGTGAGGCCATCGACGGCCCCTTGGAATCGATGGCGGGCCCGGACATACCGCCGGCCATCGGCGGCCTGCGCCGCCAGCTTCTGCTCGGCCGCCTGGTCATAGCGCGCGACAGCGTCACCCCGGACCAGGCCATCCGCCTCGCCGGTGAGCTGGCGAAACTGCTCGACCAGGTCCACACGGAACGTCTGTCCTTCGACCGATTGGCCGAGTTGGCGCCGGACCGTTTCGCCGATCATTGGCGCGAGGTCCTGCGTTTCCTGACCATTCTCACCGATCTCTGGCCCGGCGTTCTGGCCGAAGAGGGCGCGATCGATCCCGCCGACCGGCGTAACCGGCTGCTCGATACGCAATCCGAGTTGTGGCGTACCCAGCCGCCGGAAAGCCCGATCGTTGCCGCCGGGTCGACGGGCAGCATCCCGGCAACGGCCGATCTCTTGAATACCGTCGCCCAATTGCCTCAAGGTGTCGTCGTCCTGCCGGGACTGGACCGCGATGCGGCGGATGACCATTGGGAGGGTCTCGAGGCGCACCATCCGCAATACGGTCTGGCTCGTCTGCTCGACCATATCGGTGTGCGCCGCGACGCTGTTATCGACTGGCCGGCCCCGCTGGAACGAGTGTCGGCGAAAGGGTTGTCAACCGATCGGACGGCGTTGTTGCGAGACGCCCTGGCCCCACCCGGCACGGCTTCAGAGCAGAACCCGATCGCCGACGGTACGCTTGACGGGATCAACCGCGTCGATTGCCCGACGCCGCGGGAGGAGGCGGCGGTGATCGCGCTCGCCATCCGCGAGGTCTTGGAGATCCAGGGCAAGACCGTGGCGCTGGTGACGCCGGATCGCGGCCTCGCCCGGCGCGTAACGGCGGAGTTGGCGCGCTGGCGCATCGAAATCGATGATTCCGCCGGCCTGCCTTTGACCCAGACGCCACCCGCGAACTTTCTCCGATTGACGGCCCGCATGATCGCCCAGGACCTGGCGCCGGTAGCGCTGCTGGCTGCCCTCAAGCATCCGCTCTGCCGGTGCGGTATGGCGCCGGCGGCCTTTCGCGCCGCCGTCCGCCGACTGGAAATCGAGGCGCTTCGGGGTCCGCGCCCCGACCCGGGTCTCGACGGCCTCAGACGTACCCTGCCGGCATCCGGAGATGACGACCAGCAATCGATATCCGGATTGGCATTGGTCACCACCTCTATCGAAGAGGCCGGCAGGGATTTCATCCAGCTGATGGCGGCAAAGACCGCTGCCGTCGGCGAACTTGTCCGAGCCCATGCCGCCTTTGCCGAACGTTTGTGCCAAGGGAACGACGAGGCAGGCGGCGGCGACGACGAAGTCGGTTCACGCCGTCTCTGGTCCGGCGACGACGGCGAACAATTGGCCATGTTCCTGTCGGAACTGGCCGACGCTGCCGGGGCGTTCGGCGACATATCCCCCGTCACCTACCCGGCCCTGCTCGACGCCCTGATGTCAGGGCTCGTCGTGCGGCCGCGCTATGGCCGCCACCCGCGCGTCCACATCTGGGGTCTTCTCGAGGCCCGCCTTCAACGCGCCGACCTGATGATCCTGGCCGGTCTCAACGAAGGCACCTGGCCGCCGGAGCCGAACGCCAGCCCGTGGATGAGCCGGCCGATGATGAAACGCTTCGGCCTGCCGCTGCCGGAACGGCGCATCGGGTTGACGGCCCATGACTTCACACAGGCCGCCGGCGCTCCCGAGGTCCTGCTGACCAGGTCCGAACGGGTGGAGGGCGCACCCAGCGTGCCGTCGCGCTGGCTGCTCAAGCTCGACAGCCGCGTCGAGGCGGCAGGCCTCGGTGAACGCCTTCCGGCCCGGCCGGAACTGCTCGCCTGGGCCGCTGCCCTCGACCGGCCGAAGACCGTCGCACCGATCGCCCCGCCCCGGCCAACACCGCCGCTCGACGCACGACCGCGGCGCCTTTCGGTGACGCGGGTCGAGACCTGGGTGCGCGATCCCTACGCCATCTACGCGGAACGGATCCTGAGGCTCAGACCACTCGATCCCGTCGACGCCGATCCGGGCGCCGCCGAGCGCGGCATCCTCATCCACAAGGCCCTGGAGCGGTTCGTCGAGACCCACCCGGAATCCCTGCCCGACGACCCGGCGGCGGAACTGATCGATATCGGCCGGCGTGTGTTCGAGGAACACCTGGTCCGACCCGGGGTGCGCGCCTTCTGGTGGCCGCGGTTCGTGCGCATCGCGCATTGGTTCGCGGACTTCGAGCGGGACCGCCGCCGGACCGGTATGAAAACGGTGGCGACGGAGACAACCGGTGAACTGACTATCGCCACCGGCGGCGACCCGTTCGTCCTGACCGCTAAGGCTGATCGCGTCGACGCGACCGCCGGCGGCCGCCTTGCCATCCTCGATTACAAGACCGGTGTGGCGCCGACGGCGCCGCAGGTGGAAACGGGCTTGGTGCCGCAGCTGTCCCTGGAGGCGGCAATGGCGCTCGACGGCGCCTTTGCTGGGATCGAGACCGACGTTATCGGCGACCTCGTATATCTCAGGCTCACCGGCGGTCGGATACCGGGAGAGGAACGGGTCCTCAAGCTCGATGCCATGGATGTCGCCGCCAAGTCATTGGACGGTCTGAAACGACGCATCGCCGCCTTCGACAATCCGAAAACCCCCTACCTGTCGAGACCGCGGCCCATGTTCGAGGGGCGCTTCGGCGACTACGACCATCTGGCCCGGGTCCGCGAATGGCGCACCGCCGAGGGAGACGAGTGATGAGCGCGGGATCGCCGAAACGCGACCTCGGCACCCACCTGCAACGCCAGGTGACGGCGGCCGATCCGGAGCGCTCCGTCTGGGTCTCGGCCAACGCCGGCACCGGCAAGACCTGGGTCCTGATCAACCGCATCCTGCGCCTGCTGCTGGCCGGGATCGAGCCGACCAAGATCCTGTGCCTGACCTTCACCAAGGCGGCCGCCGCCGAAATGGCCAACCGCTTGAACCAACGCCTCGGCAAATGGTCGGTGATGGCCGGACCGGACCTCGCCCGCGATCTCGAAGACCTGACCCTGGACGCACCCGACGCCGCCACCCTGGCGACGGCGCGGCGCCTGTTCGCGGCAACGCTCGATACGCCGGGCGGGCTAAAGATCCGAACCATCCACTCTTTTTGTGAGTCACTGCTCGGCCGCTTCCCGGTGGAGGCCGGCCTGGTGCCGCATTTCTCCGTCGTCGACGAGCGCATCGCCGGTGAACTGCGGGCCGAAGCCCGCGACCGCCTGATGGCCGGCGCCGGCCGGAGCGACGAGGACCTCGACGCGGCCTTCGCGGCGCTCGCCGGGATGGTCGACGAGGTCGGTTTCCAGCGTGTGATGAACGAATTGGACGCCGACCGCCATCGTCTTGCCGCCATGTTGGACCACTGGCGGGGCATCGATGGCGTCGAGGCGGCCCTGCGCCAGCACCTGGACCTGGGTCCTGAGGATACGGCCGACAACCTGATCGCGGCCGGCGCCGGTAGAGACCGGGACGACCTGCTGCGCGCCGCCGCCGCCCTTGCCGGCGGCAGTAAGACGGACCACGCCCGGGGCGACGCGATACGCGGCTGGGTCGACGGCGACACCGTCTCCTTTGCCGGCTACCGGGCCCAGTTCATCAACAAGGACGGATCGGCCAAGGCCAGGCTGGCGACCAAGGCCGTCGAGGAGGCCGATCCCGGCACCGTCGACATCCTGCTCGACGAGCAAAGGCGCCTCCTCGACCTGGATGACCGGCTGAAAGCTCTGCGCACGGTCGAAGCGACGCGCGTGCTCCTGACCATCGGTGCCGCCCTGATCGCCGCCTACGAATCCCTGAAAACGGAACGCGCGCTGCTCGACTACGACGACTTGATCCTTAAGGCCCGCGACCTTCTGGCCGACGGTCGCGTCGCCTGGGTCCATTACAAGCTCGACGGCGGCATCGACCATATCCTGGTCGACGAGGCCCAGGATACCAGCCCCCAGCAATGGGACGTCATTGCCGCACTGGCCGATGAGTTCTTCGCCGGCATGGGCGCCGGCGATGAGGACCGCGAACTGGAGCGCACCGTCTTTGCCGTCGGCGACCCGAAACAATCGATCTACAGCTTCCAGGGTGCCGATCCGGCCCGCTTCGCCGCCATGCGCGCGTTCTTCCGCGAGCGCGCCGGCGGTGCGCGCGAGGCGTGGGACGAGATCGAACTGGCGCTGTCCTTCCGCTCCGTTTGGACGGTGCTGGGTGCCGTCGATCAGGTCTTCAAACCGGACCCGGCCCGCGACGGTCTCGGTGAGCCGGTACGGCCGATCCGCCACTTGTCGTCACGCGACGGGCAGGCCGGGTTGATCGAATTGTGGCCGCCCCTGGTCCCCGATGACGTTACCGAAGAAGACCCCTGGGATGCGCCCCTCGACCAGATGTCGGCGAAGAGCCCGGCCTTCCGTCTGGCCGAACGCATTGCCGCGACCATCGGAGGCTGGCTGGAGACAGGGGAAGTCCTGGAGTCGTCCGGGCGCCCCGTCGAGGCCGGCGACATCATGATCCTGGTCCGCACCCGCGGCCGCTTCGCCGAGGAGATGGTCCGCCAGCTGAAACAGCGCCGCATCCCCGTCGCCGGGTCGGACCGCATGGTCCTGACCGATCAGATCGCCGTCATGGACTTGATCGCAGTGGGCCGTTTCGCGCTATTGCCGGACGACGACCTCAATACGGCCGTGATTCTGAAATCACCTCTCGGCGGTCTCGATGACGACGATATTTTCCGCCTCGCCAACGGACGCACCGGAACGGTTTGGGCTAGTCTCCTTTCTAAGCGGGATGATGACCGGCGGTTCGAAACCGCGGCCAAGCGCCTCGAAACCTGGCTCGCTCGTGCCGACTATCAGCCGCCGTTCGAATTCTTTTCGGAACTATTGGGTGCCGACGGCGGTCGGCGCCGCCTGCTGTCCCGCCTTGGGCCCGACGCCGACGACCCCATTGACGAGTTCCTCAACCTGGCGCTCGCCTTCGGACGGGACCACGCACCAAGCCTGGAGGGGTTCCTCCATTGGATCGAGACCGGCGGCACCCAGATCAAGCGCGATCTCGAACACGGCAGCGGCGAGGTTCGGGTGATGACCGTTCACGGTGCCAAGGGGCTACAATCGAACATCGTCTTTTTGCCGGACACCTGTTCGCTGCCCGACGTCAGACACGGCGCCCGGCTCTACTGGAGGGAAACGGATGCGGCACCGTTGGCGCTATGGCCGGCGATCAAGGACAACGAAGGCGCGCTCTGCCGGGAACTGGCCGACCGCAAGACCGCCGAGGCGGCGCGCGAATACCGGCGCCTGCTCTATGTGGCCATGACCCGTGCCAAGGACCGCCTTTATGTCTGTGGCTGGGAAGGCAAAAGGGCTCGGCCGGAAGGATGCTGGTACGACCTGATCGCAGCCGGCATGGCGGCGTTGCCCGGCGCCGAGGAAACGCCCCTCGCCGACGGTATCGCGGGGCTCCGGGTCCGTTCGCCCCAGGAGATGCCAGCCGATCAGACCGGGGCGGAGCGCGCCGGTAGCGACGACGAGGCCGACTTGCCCGCCTTCGTGGCCCTGCCGCCGATGCCGGAACCGGCCCCTCCGGTACCGCTGGCGCCGTCGCGGCCGGCCGGCGACGAGCCGCCGGTGCAGTCTCCTTTCGACGGCGGCGCCGAAAACCGGTTCCGCCGCGGGCTTCTCATCCACCGGCTCCTCGAAGTCCTCCCCGCCCTCGATCCGTCGGGGCGGGAGGCAGCGGCACTGCGTTTCCTCGGTCAACCCGGCCATGGATTGTCGAAGGGCGAGCAAGCGGATATTGCGGCCGAGACGCTTAGGGTGCTTACCGACCCGCGATTTGCCGAACTGTTCGGACCGGGAAGCCTTGCCGAAGTGCCGTTGACGGGACAGGTGGGCGACGAGGATACGGGCGGGGTGATCTCGGCCCAGATCGACCGCCTCGTCGTCACCGAAGAGGCGGTTCTGATCGTCGACTACAAGACGAATCGGCCGCCGCCAAAGACCGCAGACGGCGTATCCGATATCTACCGCATGCAGATGGCTGCCTATACCGCCGCGCTCAAGAGTGTCTTTCCCGAACACAAGATCCGCGCCTTTCTGCTGTGGACGGACGGCCCCAGCATCATGGAACTTCCGGAAGAAATCCTGGCGCCATACGCTGCTTGACGCGGGCCGGGGGCATGCCTAGATTTCCCCCAGAACTCTTCAAAACCGCGCATGGCGCGAATACCGGACACGATATTTCGCTGATAGGATTTGCAAATGCCGAAACAGGTTACCGACGACTCCTTCAAAGCCGACGTTCTCGAAGCCGATGGCCCTGTTCTGGTCGATTTCTGGGCCGAATGGTGCGGGCCGTGCAAACAGATCGCACCGGCCCTCGAGGAGATCTCCCAGGAGATGGGTGACCGTGTGACGGTCGCCAAGATCAACATCGACGACAACCCGACGACGCCATCGCAATACGGCGTGCGCGGTATCCCGACGTTGATGCTGTTCAAGGGCGGCGAGGTGGCCGCCACTAAGATCGGCGCCCTACCGAAGGGCGCGCTGGTCGATTGGGTCGAATCGGTGATCTGAACAACCGGCGATACGAACGTCAAACCCCGCCCCAAGAGGGCGGGGTTTTTATTTGCGGAACAGTGATGAACCAATGTTACAAAACCACTGTTCCAAACATGGCCGGAAACGAAATATCCGTATAACCTAGGGGAAAGGCCTGGGGACGGGTGAGTTGGACAACAAAAAGATTTCGAGCGATGAGGTCATCGGCGCGCTGGATCACCTGCGGATCGGCATGGCGATATTCGATTCCGATGACAGGCTCGTCTACCACAACGGCCACTTCCGTTACATGTACATGTCCCTGGAGGACGTCGAAACGATCGACGGCTGGACCTTTGAGCAGCTGCTCCGCCATCTGATGGATAGCGGCGAGTTCGCCGGGCTGGAGGTCATCGAGGACCCTGAGGGATGGATCGCTTCTCGCCTCGAGAACCATCGCAAGAAATTCAACGTAGCAACCGAACGCCTGGCCACCGGCAAGTGGATCGAGATCAAGGAACGCAGTCTCGGCGACGGACGGGCCATCTGCATCTGGTCGGACGCGACGGAACAAAACCGGTATCTGGCGCGCCTCGAAGCGGCCATGGACTGCATCGCCGACGGCTTTGCCGTCTGGGACCAGATGGATAACCTGGTCCGCTTCAATGAACGGTTCGCCAGCCGCTTCGATTTGGACGGTGTCAACCTGAAAGAGGGCCAGAGCCGCGAGACGGTGTTGACTGGACTTGCCGAAAGCGGCCTCCTCGTCCTGACGGAGACACCGGCCGAGTGGGTCGACGGAATTCTGAAACGAGCCATGAGCGTTTCGCATCACACCGAGCTCGAGTTCACGGACGACACCCACTTCATCCTGGCCGAGCGGCGGTCCAGCGACGGCGGCATCGTCTCGGCACTGACCGACATCACCGAGCTGAAACATAAAGAACGCGAACTGATCTTTCGCGGCAAGTCGCTGGAGGAAGCCAACAGCGAACTGGAGATGGTCAACGACAGCCTCGAGCGCCAGGGTGCCGAACTGGTTCACATGGCCGAGCAGATCGACGCCAGCCATACGGCCCTGAAACTGCGCGACGCGGCCCTGGCCAAGATGGAGGCCCGGCAAAGGGCCGTGCTCAATACCATCGCCGACGCGCTCGTCGTCGTCGACAAGCAGGGTTACATCGAGATCCTCAACCCGATGACGGAATCGGTCATGGGATTGGCCGGCGAACAAGCGCACGGCCGCGCCCTCGGCGAACTCATCCAAGTCGAAGTCGAAGGCGAACTGATCGGCGACATCCCGGCCTACCTGGCGGCCATCCACGAGGAAATGGAAGACTCCGGCGAGGACGCCTCGAAGCATGTGGAGCTGACCATCCGGCGGCGCGACGGCACCAGCCTGCCTGTGGAAATGGCCATCGACGACGTCGAGAGCCTCGATCACCATTTCTACGTCATCACGTTGCGCGACATCAGCGAACGCAAGGTCGCCGAGCGGAACCTCCAGGATGCACACGACTCGCTGGAGCGCCGGGTCGATGAACGGACCGAGGAACTGTCGAAGGAGATCGAGGAACACCGCAAGACGGAGAACGAATTGAACGAGGCCAAGCTGATCGCCGAGGATGCCAACTGGGCGAAAAGCCAGTTCCTCGCCAACATGAGCCATGAGCTGCGGACGCCTTTGAACGGCATCATCGGCTTTTCGGAAATGCTCAAGGAAGAGTATTTCGGCGCCATGGGCAACGAAAAGTACCGGGAATACGCGACCGACATCAACATGTCGGGTCAGCACCTGCTGGCCCTGATCAATGACATCCTGGACCTGTCGAAAATCGAACTGGGGGCGATGGACCTGGAGGAAGGTTACATCGACGTCGGCGCCGTCATTGAAACCTGCGTCGCCATGGTCCGCGACCGAGCCGGACGCGAGCGGATTACCCTTTCCGTCGAGGGGATCGAGGGGCTGCCCTTGCTCTACGGCGACGAGCGTCGGGTCAAGCAGATCCTGCTCAACGTGCTATCCAACGCGGTCAAGTTCACGCCGCCGGGCGGCGAGGTGACGATCGCCCAGTTCCTCTCCGATCGCGGCGGTTATTGTATATCCGTCGAGGATACCGGCGTCGGTATCTCGGCCGATGACATCAATCGCATCCTGCAGCCCTTCACCCAAGTTGCCGACAGCCATACGCGGGACTACGAGGGAGTCGGCCTCGGACTCAGTATCTGCAAATCCCTGATCCAGGCGCACGGTGGTGAACTGGCCCTATCGAGCGAGGTGGGAAAGGGCACCCGCGTCGAAATCCTGTTCCCGCCGGAACGGACCGTCGTTCCGAAAGACGGCTAACCAGGTCACGGTTCGACCGCCCGCAATCCCAATTCCCCCGCCGCTTGGCGCAGGATCGACCAGCCGGCGTGCAGCGCCAGGGCCGCGATGGCGAAACCGACGGCGAGGTCCGGCCATTGGGTGCCGCTCGACCAGACAGCTAAGGCAGCGCCGATGACGGCGATGTTGGCGATGGCATCGTTGCGGCTGCACAGCCAAACCGAGCGCATATTCGAATCGCCGTTGCGGAACCGGTAGAGCAAGGCCGCGCACAGCAGGTTGGCGGCCAGCGCCAAGGTGCCGATGCCGCCCATCGTCGGTGCTTTGGGCAGGGCCGGTTCGTACAGGCGGCCGGCCGTTTCGGCCATCACCCAAAGACCGAAGACGACCAGCGACAACCCCTTCAGCAGGCCGGCGCCCGAGCGCATGCGCGGTCCGTAACCGAGGACCAGGAGCGTAATCGCATAGGTCGCCGTGTCGCCCAGAAAATCCAAGGCATCGGCCTGCAGGGCCACGGAGCGTGCCAACCATCCCGCCGTCCACTCGGTCACACACATGACGCCGTTGACCACCATGACGATCCACAGAACGCGGCGGTAGATCGGATCCTGGGGTTGGTGATCACCGGTGCCACAGCAATGGGTGCCCATGGTTAGGCCTCGTCCGGAGTCTCGCTCGCCGGCTCATTGGCGTGCTCGATCATGTCGGTGAGAATGTTGCGCACATGTTGATCGGCCGCCGCATAGAAGATCTGCCGGCCGTCTCGCTGCGAGCGCACCATGCGCGCACCTTTGAGCAGCCGGAGATGATGGCTGACCAAGGACACGGACGCCCCGATGGCGGTGGCGATGTCACCGACGCTGACCGGCCCGTCGAGACAGGCGAGGACAACTTTGAGGCGCGTCGGGTCGCCCAGCAGCCGGAACACCTCGGCGCCTTCGGTGATCTGGTCTTCGGAGGGTGTCATGGGTTTAGAGTAATACAATTGAACAAGTGTTCAAGTATTTTATCGGAGATACAGCGGATGCCGACTACGAACCGAGTCTACCAATTGTTCCGTAACTCGCGGAGCTTGAGAAAGACGGCTTTTTCGTCCGGTTCATCGGGCAGGTCGGGGAAGGCCTCGCGCAGCCTGGCGATGACGCTGGGGCTGTGCAGCCGGAAGAAGGTGTTGACTTCTTTTTCCAGGGCCAGGGTGGTGACGAAGGCGTTGTCCGTATCCTGCTCGTCGATGTCCACCAACAGCGCCTCGGCCCTCGCGTTGTCCGGTTCCCGATCCAACGTGAAGGCAAGGTTGTTGGCGATGTAGTCGTGGCCCGGATAGATCAGGGTCTCGTCGGGGAGCTTCGCCAACTGGCCGGCGAAGGTGTCGTAGAGCTCGGACGGGTGACCGCCGTTATGGCAATTGCCGGCACCGGCGTTGAACAGCGTATCGCCGCAAAACAGCGCCGGTTGGTCGGTACGGCTCAGCAGGCACACATGGCTCATGGTGTGTCCCGGCGTATCGAGGCTTTCCAGTTCGACACTGGAGCCGACGCGAACCACGTCACCGGCACCCAGGCCCACATCCATCCCGGGGATGCGGTCGCGTGCGTTCTCATGGGCGAGGAGCTTTGCACCCGTCGCCGAGATCATGGCCCCGTTGCCGCCGATATGATCGCCGTGTTCGTGGGTATTGAGGATCTGGGTGATGGTCCACCCGTTCTCGCGAGCCGCGGCCAGGCACTTCTTGTAATCCAACGGATCGATGGCCAGCGCCTCGCCAGTTTCCGGGCAGGCAATGAGATAGTTGAAATTGCGATACGCGTTACCGGTCCAGATTTGTTCGACGATCATCGATGAACCCTCCCTCGTTTGACGGTCATTCTAAAGGCGTCATCCGTTTTCCGCCAACACCGTCCCTGCCAGATAGAGCGACCCGCAGATGAGGATTCGGGTGGGACCGGTCGCCTCGACGACGATGTCGCGCACCGCCTGCTCGACGTCGGATACCGCCGTCGCGTTGAACCCGGCATCGCCCGCCGCCGATGCCAATGTCTCGGCAGGTAACGCGTTGACCTCACTGGGGATGGTAACGGCGCGGAGGGATGTGGCGTCGGAGACGAGAGGCGTCAGGAAGTCGGCGGGCTTGCGGCTGTTGAGCATGCCGAAGACCAAATGCAGGGGCTTGCCGTCTTCCTCACTCCAACGGGCCGCCTGGCGGGCGATGGCATCCGCCGCCGCTCCGTTGTGGCCACCGTCGAGCCAAAGTTCAGAACCGTCGGGCAATGAATCGACGAGCGGCCCTCGCGTCAACCGCTGCAGGCGCCCCGGCCATTGGGCATCGCGGAGACCGGTGGCGAGCGCCGTTTCGTCGATGGTGAAACCACGCAAGCGTTCGAGGGCGGCGAGCGCCAGACCGGCGTTGGCCGTCTGGTGCTCGCCGATGAGCGTCGGTAACGGCAGGTGTGTAGTCCCGCTTGGACTTTCGTAGATCAGTCCATCGGTTGTTCCCGTGACTGACCAGTCCTCGCCCTCGCGATAGAGCGCGACGCCGATGTCCTGGGCGCGCGCCGTGATCACCTCCATGGCGACCGGAACCTGGCGCGACGTCACACAGACGATGCCGGGCTTGAGGATTCCCGCCTTCTCCCGGGCGATGCCGGCGAGGTTGTCACCGAGGAACTGGTGGTGGTCGTGGGAGATCGGCGTGATCACGGTGACGGCCGGGCGCTTGACGACGTTGGTCGTATCGAGGCGTCCGCCAAGGCCGGTCTCGAGCAACAGGACGTCGGCCGGTGTGCGCGAGAAAGCGAGGAAGGCGGCGACGGTGGTGATCTCGAAAAAGGTGATCGGCTCGCCGTCGTTGGCCGCCTCGCATTCCTCGAGCAGCGCCAGCAGGCGATCCTCCTCGATCAGGCTGCCGGCCAGACGAATGCGTTCGTGGAAACGGACCAGATGCGGCGAGGTATAGGCGTGGACCGAGTGACCCGCCGCCTCCAGGCAGGCCCGCATGAAAGCGACGGTCGACCCCTTGCCGTTGGTGCCGGCGACGTGGACGACCGGCGGCAGGGCGGCTTCCGGGTTGCCCATCTTGTCGAGCAGCCGTTCGACGCGCTCCAGAGACAGGTCGATCAATTTCGGATGCAGCGCCATGAGCCGTTCGAGAACGGCGTCGGAGGTGTGTGATTTCGAGGCGGGGCCGGATGCGGCCTCAGGTCTGGTTGGGGTCCCGTTCGACATGGACCGGAACCTCGTCCGATTCGCCCGACGGCACGGGCGGCAGGATTTCAGCCTCGACCTGCTCGATGGCGAGCGCCTGACCGGCACCCGGCTCGACATCGCCGGACCCGTTGGTCTTCTTGGTCAGGATGGCAAGCACCCGGACCAGGGTCGAGCGCATCTCATGGCGATGGACGACCATGTCGATCATGCCGTGGTCGAGCAGGTATTCGGCCGTTTGGAACCCTTCCGGCAGGGTCTCGCGGATGGTCTGCTCGATCACCCTCTGACCGGCGAAACCAATGGTGCAGCCGGGCTCGGCGACGGTAATGTCACCCAACATGGCGAACGAGGCCGAAACGCCGCCCGTCGTTGGATCGGTGAGGATGACGATATAGGGAAGGTTGGCTTCCTTGACCTCTTCGACGGCGATGGTCGTACGCGCCATTTGCATCAGCGACAGGATACCCTCCTGCATGCGCGCGCCGCCGGACGAAGAGATGACGATCAAGGGCGCCTTGTCGGCGACGGCGCGACGTGCCGCCTTCAGGAGGCCATCGCCGACGGCCATGCCCATGGAGCCGCCCATGAAGGAGAAGTCGAGGACGGCAACGACGCTGGTGATCCGCCCGATCTCGCCGGCGGCGACAACCAAAGCGTCGTCGCGCCCGGTCTTGGTCTGCGCTTCCTTCATGCGCTCCGAGTACTTCTTGCGGTCACGGAACTTCAGGGGATCGGCCAGCGGTTGGTCGAGAGCGACGACTTCGTATGTCTCGTCGTCGAACAGCAGTTTCAGACGGGCCTCGGCGCCGATCCTCATGTGATGGCCGCAATGCTGGCAAACGTGGTGGTTCTTCTCGAGGTCGCGGTGGAAGATCATCTGGTCGCAGGCCGAACACTTGTGCCAGAGGTTCTCCGGGATCTCCTTCTGACCACCGACCAGTTTGCGCAGTTTCGGGCGAACGAAATTCTTGAGCCAGTTCATGCTCCACCCCTTACGCCCTCGGCGAGCGTCCGGACCTTGTCGAGAACCTTGCCGGCCAAACCCTCTTGCGGGCGGCCTTCGCCATCGAGGTTGTCGCGGACGATATCGACGAGCGCCGAACCGACGACGGCGGCATCGGCGACGCCGGCGATCTCGCCGGCCTGCTCGGGGGTCCTGATGCCGAAACCGACGGCGACCGGCAAGTCGGTATGGGACTTGATGCGGTTGACGTGGCGCTCGACATCCTCGATGGCCGCCGACCGGGTACCGGTAATGCCGGTGATGGAAACGAAGTAGACGAAACCGGATGCCTTCTCGACGACGCGGGGCAAGCGCGCATCGTCGGTGGTCGGTGCCGTCAGGTAGATGAAGTTGACGCCGGCTTCGAGGGCCGGCACACAGAGCTCCCCCTCTTCCTCCGGCGGCAGGTCGACGATGATCAGGCCGTCGACGCCGGCCTTCGAGGCGTCAGCAAGGAAAGCGTCGACGCCGTAGATGTAGATCAGGTTGTAATACCCCATGAGGATGACCGGTGTCTCGTCGTCCGCCGCGCGGAAATCGGCGACCAGATCCAAGGTCTTTTTGAGGGTCATACCGTTCTTCAGCGCCCGCAACGAGCTCGCCTGGACGGCCGGCCCGTCGGCCATGGGATCGGAAAACGGCATGCCGAGTTCGATCAGGTCGGCCCCGGCTTCAGGCAGGCCCATCAGGATCTCGCGGGCCGTTTCCAGGTCCGGGTCGCCGGCGGTGATAAAGGCGACGAAACCACCCCGCCCTTTATCGGCGAGCGCCTCGAAACGTCTTGTGATCCGCGTCCGGGGCCTTATGGCCCCGCTTTCTCCATGGGGCCTCATGCGCCGGCCTCCACGTTGTCCATCTCGAGGCCTAGGTGCTTGGCCACCGTGAAGATGTCCTTGTCGCCGCGCCCGCAAAGGTTCATGACGAGGAGATTGTCCTTGGGCAGCTCGGGCGCCAGTTTGCTGACGTGGGCCAGGGCGTGGCTCGGCTCCAGGGCCGGGATGATTCCTTCCATGCGCGTGCACAGCTGGAAGGCGTCGAGGGCCTCGTTGTCTGTAACGGATACGTATTCGACACGACCGGTGTCCCGGAGCCAGGAATGCTCGGGACCGATGCCCGGATAGTCGAGGCCGGCCGAGATCGAATGGCCGTCGATGATCTGCCCGTCGTCGGTCTGCAGCAAGTAAGTGCGGTTGCCGTGCAGGACGCCAGGCTTGCCGCCCGTGAGTGACGCGCAATGCTCGCCCGTTTCGATGCCGTGGCCAGCCGCTTCGACGCCGACGATGCGCACATCCTCATCGTCGAGGAAGGGATGAAACAGGCCCATGGCGTTTGAGCCGCCGCCGATGCAGGCGACCAGCGTATCCGGCAGGCGGCCTTCCGCTTCCATCATTTGTTCGCGGACCTCGTCGCCGATCACGCACTGGAAATCGCGGACCAGGGTCGGATACGGATGCGGACCGGCCACCGTGCCGATGATGTAGAAGGTGTCCTCCACATTGGCGACCCAGTCCCGGAGCGCCTCGTTCATGGCATCCTTGAGCGTGCCGGTGCCTGACGTCACCGGGCGCACCTCGGCGCCCAGGAGCTTCATGCGGAAAACGTTGGGTGCCTGGCGCTCGACGTCGGTCTCGCCCATGTAGACGATGCACGGCAGGCCGAACAGCGCACAGACGGTGGCCGTCGCCACGCCGTGCTGGCCGGCACCGGTCTCGGCGATGATCCGCGTCTTGCCCATGCGCCGGGCCAGGAGGATCTGCCCGATGGTGTTGTTGATTTTGTGCGCACCGGTGTGGTTGAGCTCGTCGCGTTTGAAGTAGACCTTGGCACCGCCAAGATGCTCGGTCAGGCGCTCGGCGAAATAAAGCGGGCTCGGGCGCCCGACGTAGTGCTTCATGTAGCGGTGGAACTCGTCCCAGAAATCCGGGTCGGCCTTCGCTGCCTTGTAGGCCTTCTCGACCTCGAGGATCAGCGGCATCAGGGTTTCGGCGACAAAACGCCCGCCGTAGATGCCAAAATGCCCGCCTTCATCGGCGCCGGCGCGATAGGTATTGAGTTTGTTCATGAGCAAAGTCCGGGATCGATCCAGGTGGCGTCAATAAACCATAAGAGACCGGGAAACACCCCAAAAAAGACGAAAAAAATCGTTCATTTTTTGTCCACGGCCCGCGGCCGCACGCCGAGGCGGTCCCATCACAGGCCCTTTACGACGCCTAAGAACTCCCGGATCTTGATCGGGCTCTTGAAGCCGGGTGCGTCCTCGACCCCGGACGAGACGTCGACAGCCTGGGCACCGCTGATGCGCACCGCTTCCGCCACATTATCGGCATCGAGGCCGCCGGCCAGAATCCACGGCGTTTCCCAGGCCGTGCCGGCCAGCAGTTCCCAGTCGAAGGCAAGCGCGTTGCCCCCGGGACGGGTCGCGTCCTGGGGTGGTTTGGCGTCGAACATCAAGAGGTCGGCGACACCATCATAGGCTCTGGCCGCGTCGACGTCGTCGGGCGACGATATGGGGCAAGCCTTGATCACCGGCAGGCCGAAGCGCGACTTGATCTGGGCCACCCGTTCCGGCGGTTCGACCCCATGGAACTGCAGCATGCTGACGCCCGTCTGCTGGGCCACCGCCTCCAACCACGGGTCGCCGGCATCGACGGTCAGCGCCACGCGATCGATACTGGGCGGCACCCGGCGCACCAGTTCGGAGGCAGCCTCCGGCAGAAGCGAACGCGGCGACGGCGGGAAAAAGACGAAACCGGTCATGTCGGCGCCTCCCGCAACCGCCGCATCGACGGCATCGCGCCCCCTCAGTCCGCAGATTTTGACTTTGATGGTCATGGGGTTGCGGGTGCGTTGTTTCCGGTACGAGATTCAAACGTTTCAGAATTATTATGAAAGGCGACAGTGATCATGACCATGAAGAAAGCATCGCGAAACACCTGAATGATGTTCAGGACGAGTGTTTTCACTTCCTTTGACAAGGGCGACCTTTCGCCAAAGACGAAACCGAACTGAGCGGTAACCATGTCGTTGCGGAAAAGGTCAACCGTGAAAACGTTGAGAAGGAAGGCGGCGACGGAGATGATGATGCAACCGACAACCAGCGGGCCGCCGATACCGCGGCTCCGACGCCATGCGGCACGAATTGGCATGCGGATTCCTCTCTCTCCGGTGGCGACGGCGGGCAGTATCAACATGAGCCGGCACAAAACGTAGGCAGTGGCGCATAGCCAGGCGACGTTGATCAAGAAGTCCCAGCCGTCCGGGTACGGCACGAGGGGACCAACGTCCCGATAGAGTTGATGCAACGGAAGATCGAAGAACCCCCAGGCCATGAAGCCGGGCAGGGTATACATGCCGGTCGACACGCCGGTCGGCAGCCAGAGCACGGTGAACCAGACGAAATAGCGGAGGGCCGCCCAGATGAGGTTTCCCTCCGGCTGGCGTTCCTTATCCCAGGAGCACTGGATAATGAAAATGGCCGTGGCCATCGCCAGTAATCCGATCAAGATGTTGAGATAGGAAACGGCTTTTCCGCCTCCCGACAAGTTCCAGATCGCGCTCATCAGATGTCCGTCGAGGAACGGCAGACTCATCGCAGCCAAGATGAGAACCCATCGCGCGCGGAAACCCATCAAGGTTTCGCGCCCTAGCCATCGACATTTGCGCAGGAACTTCACCGTGAATTCGACCTAAGCCCACAGAATCGGTACGTCGTAGGCGGCCAAGTTCCGGTCGGCCGTCACCAGTGTCAGACCTTCCGTCCGCGCCTGGGCGACGAGCATGCGGTCGAAGGGATCGGCGTGATGGAGGGGTAGGGCCCCGGCCTCTTCGGCATGTCGAAACGAGATATCCAGTTCCCTGAAACCCGACAGACGCGCCCCCTCCGCGTCGGGACGCGAGATGGCGTCACGGGAATCGGGAAGCAACCGCTGCCCGCCGGCCATCCACCATAGAAACACGTGCGTATCGAGAATCAGCATCGGCAACCCTAATCGAGTCCGTCCTCCGGGTCGCTTTCACCGTCGAAATATCGTTGAACCTCGTCCGGCAGAGGCGCGTCGAAATCGTCAGGCACCGAGACCTTTCCGGCCCAGCGCCCCGGCTGGCGCGGCTCGGAACCGCCGATCGCCGGGATCAGTTTGGCCACCGGCTTGCCGGCCCGGGCGATGACGATCTCCTCGCCGGCCTCGACCCGGGCGAGCAGCTTCGACAGGTTGGTCTTGGCCTCATGAATGTTGACGGACATCGCGGTTGGCCTCTGTGATTGATCTACAGAATTATAACGTAAATGTATTAGCTAAACTAGACTTAGCTAATACATTGAAAATGCCTTGGTGTGGTCTGAACGCAGGCTTCTTACGCCAGTTCGTCGGCGATGCGGTCGGCCGCCTCAGCCGGATCAGCGGCGGCGGTGATGGGGCGGCCGATGACGAGATAATCGGCGCCGCGCTCTATGGCCTCCCTCGGCGTGACGATGCGCTTCTGGTCGTCGGCCGAGGCCCAACTGGGGCGGATGCCGGGGACCACCAGTTTGAAGCCGTCGCCGCAGGCGTCGCGCAGCGCCTCGATCTCACGGGCCGAACAGACGACGCCGTCCAAACCGCAGTCTTGCGCCAGTTTGGCGAGGCGCACCACCTGATCGGCCGCCGTGCCGTTCACGCCCATGGCGGCCAGGTCTTCGTCGCCCAAGGACGTGAGCACGGTGACGCCGAGCATCAAAGGCCGCGCTTCGCCGACTTCCGCCGCCGCATCGGCCGCCGCGCGCATCATCGCCGTGCCGCCGGAGGCATGGACGTTGAGCAGGAACGGCTTCAGGGCCGAGGCGGCGCGTACGGCGCCGGCCACCGTATTGGGGATGTCGTGGAACTTGAGGTCGAGGAACAGGCGTGCATCACCAATGACATTGGCGACGTCGCGCGGTCCGTTGGCCGTGAAGAACTCCTTGCCGAGTTTGATACCGCCGACCCGTCCTCGGACCTGGTCGGCCAGCGTCCGGGCGCGGTCCGTGTCCGTGGTGTCGATGGCGGCGAAGATGCGTTCCGTCGGTTCCATACCATTACCCCGATGTCGTGGCGACCGCGCCGCTTATAGCGGGGGTGGACGGTGGAGACAAATCCTTCGGGAGACGGATGACCTCTCGCGATCACATCCGCGAGAACGCAAGCGCCGCCGCGGCCAGGTCCTCGATCGCGGTGCCGGCGGACTTAAAAAGCGTGAGTTCGTCGTCTGCCTGCCGGCCCGGCCGTTCACCGCGGCAGAGCTGGAACAGGTCGCCCTGGATATCGTCCGCGTCGAGGACGCCGTCGGCCACCGGCCGGCAGATGTCGCCAGCCCCCTCTAGCGCCCCCGCCGTGTCGATGTAGACGCGAGCTCTGCGAATGGCCTCGTCGTCGGTCTCGCGCATCTCCGGGGTAAAACCGCCGACCAGGTCGAGGTGTTGTCCGGGTTGAAGCAATTTGCCTTTCACCAAAGGGTCGAGCGACAACGTCGCACAGCTGATGATGTCGGCCCGGCCGAACGCTGCGTCGAGATCCTCCGCCACCTCCGCTGCAAACGATTCACCGCCGAGCCCGGCGACGACCGCCGCCGCCTTTTCCCGGTTGCGGCCCCAGACGAGAACCCGCCCGTCGATCAGGGCCAGCGGCTGTCCCGTTTCGTGGTCGAACAGTTGGTAGGTGGCCTGTACCGCTGGCAACGCCTTGGCGGCGTTTTCCGGCATCACGCAGACCGTCTTGACGCCGATGAAACGCCCGTCCTGCCAGGCCGGCATCAATAGAAGCGTCGAATCGCGTCCGCCATCGACCGGGACCGTGTGGTGGTGGCGGAGCGGTACCGTGATGTCGGAGCGAAAGGCATCGTCCAACGCGGCTACGATCGAGGGATAATCGAGAATCCCGGCCAGCGTTTCCGCGTCGACGATCCGCATTGCCGGCGGTCAGGCGGCGTCGCGCGGTGCCGGAAGGGCTGGTTGGTCGGTGGGGGCGCGGATGGCCTCCAGTTCGCTCTCCATGCGCCCGGCCCGGTCCTTGTAGACCTGGCGGTCGCGTTCGGCCTGTTCGGCCCGGCGCGTCGCCTCACGGGCGCGCTTGCGATGGGCACCGCCGGAAATCCAACTGGCCAGGCCACCCCAGACGACACCGACGACCAGACTGACCAGCATCAGGCTGAAAACCGGCACCTCGTAGGTCAGCTGCGCCGGCCACAGATCGACGACGACGCTGCCCCGGTTGTTGAGCGAAAACACGATAATGACCAGCGCCAGGGGCGCCAGCACGATGAAGGAAAGGATTTTGAACACGGGTGGTCCCTTAAACTCCGGTGAAATGGGCGAACCCCCAGCAGTCCAGTCAGTCGTCGCTGTTCAGCCTCTCGCGAAGCTGTTTTCCCGTCTTGAAATACGGAATGTACTTCTCGGCCACGTTGACGGCCTCACCGGTCCGCGGATTGCGGCCGACCCGGGCGCCGCGCGCTTTCACTGAAAACGCACCGAAGCCGCGCAACTCGACCCGGTCACCGCGGGCCAACGCCGATGTGATCTCCTCGAAAATGGTCGAAACGATCCTCTCGACGTCGCGTTGCAGGAGTTCCGGATAGTCGGCCCCGAGGCGTGCGATCAGTTCGGATTTCGTCATGGGCATCCCCTGTCAGGTCTCGGTTCCGAAGCCCGGCCCCGTTTGACCCGGGGGAGGCGACGTTTTGCTTCGAAGCTCAGAACTAGCGTTCAGGTTGCCAAAGTGAGATGACGCCGTCAAGTCTAAGTCGTTCAGAAAACAGTGCTTTTCCTAGCGTCTCCCCGAGGTACTCGCGCCAGGGTTCGTCGTCATATTCGATGTCGACGTCGGCGATCGGAAGGTCCTCGGATATGTCATGCTCGTCGGCCAGCCACTTTCGTGCCGTGTCCTCAGCGCCGATGGCATCGATCAGCCCGAGTGTTTTTGCCCGGCGACCCGAAAACAGGCGCCCGTCGGCCAATTCGCGCACCTTCGACGAGTCCAGGCCGCGCCGTTCGACGATCATGTCGACGATCATGCCATAGAATTCCTCGATCATCTCCTCGGTTACGGCACGGGCTTCGGGGGTGAACGGCTCCATGGGATTGGGCTGCGCCTTCATCGGGCCGCTTTTGATGGTCTCGGGTTTGATGCCGATCTTTTCCATCAATCCTGTCACGTCGGCGGTCTGCATGATGACCCCGATGGAGCCGGTCAGCGAGCCGGAACGGGCAAACACCCGATCGGAGGCGATGGCCACCATGTAGGCGGCCGAAGTGGCGGTGCCGCCCATGACTGCGACGACCGGCTTCTTCTCGGCCACGGCCCTCAGTTCGAGGTATAGGTTCTCGCCGCCCACATAGGTGCCGCCCGGGCTGTTGACGGCGACGATCAGGGCCTTGGCCTTGTCGTCCTCGGCGAGCTCCCTGAGCGCCTCGTCACGGGCCGGGTCCTCGAGGATCAGCCCCTCGACATCGATACGCGCCACGTGGTCCTTGCGGATCGGCAGATCGAAACGGCCGGCCGCCGCCACGGCGGCAGCGACAACTGCGACAACGGCGATGATCCGCCAGATTGTCAGGCTGCGCTTCAAACGCCGCCGGTCGACAATAATATCGGCGCTCAGGCTCATGGTTCACCCAACCAAAATGAATCGGCCGGCGGGATCAGCGCCGGCCGTTTCTTGATAATCAGGCGTCCTCTGACTCGCCGGTTTCCTCATCGGCCTTGGCCTTCTTGGTTGCCTTTTTCTTGGCCGGCTTCTTCTCGGCCTCGGGCTCCTCGGCGGCAGCGTCCTCAGCGGCGGCTTCCTCAGCCGGTTCTTCGGCAGGCTCCTCGACCGGTTCCTCGGCACTTTCCTCGGCCGGCGCCTCGGCTTCGGCCGGCTCTTCCGGCTCCGCCTCTTTCTTCTTGGCAGCGGCCTTCTTCGGTTTCGCCTCGGCGGCCCCGGCTTCCGATTCCTCGGTTTCCTTCTGCTTCTGCGCTATGGCCGCGCCCAGGATATCGCCCAGCGACGCGCCCGAATCCGAGGATCCATAGGTCGCCATCGCCTGTTTCTCTTCCTCGACCTCGAGGGCCTTGATCGACAACGTCAGCTTACGGCCCGACTTGTCGATCTGAGTGACCTTGGCGTCGACCTTCTCACCGGCGGCGAAATGGTCGGGGCGCTGTTCGGAACGCTCGCGGCTCAATTCGGCCTTGCGGATGAAGCCCGGCAGTTCGCCGTTCGCCAGGACCTCGATACCATTGTCGACGATGGCGCTGATCGTGCAGGTGACGACGGCACCCTTCTTCAGGCCTTCGATGCCGGAGCTGAACGGATCATCGGACAGTTGCTTGACGCCGAGGCTGATGCGTTCCTTGGAGACGTCGACGTCGAGCACCTTGGCCTGGACCATGTCGGCTTTCTTGTAATCGGCGAGCGCCTCTTCACCCGACTTCTCCCTCCTGAGGTCGGAGAGGTGGGCCATGCCGTCGATTTCGCCTTCGAGGCCGATGAACAGGCCGAACTCGGTGATGTTCTTGACCTCGCCCTCGACTTCCGTGCCGACCGGATATTTGGCGGCGAAGACCTCCCAGGGATTGTCCTGGCATTGCTTGAGGCCCAAGGAGATGCGCCGTTTGTCGGAATCGGTGCCGAGCACGACGACGTCCACTTCCTGGCTGGTCGAGACGATCTTGCCCGGGTGCACGTTCTTCTTGGTCCAACTCATCTCGGAGACGTGGACCAGGCCCTCGACGCCCGGCTCCAGTTCGACAAAAGCGCCGTAATCCGTGATGTTGGTAACCCGGCCCTTGAACTTGACGCCGGTCGGGAACTTGGCGCCGACACCGTCCCACGGGTCGGCCTCGAGCTGCTTCATGCCGAGGGAGATGCGTTGGGTTTCCGCATTGAAGCGGATGACCTGAACCTTGACCGTCTCGCCGACCTGCAGGGCCTCAGACGGATGGTTGATGCGTTTCCAGGCGATATCGGTGACGTGCAACAGGCCGTCGACGCCGCCGAGATCAACGAAGGCGCCGTAGTCGGTGATGTTCTTGACCACACCCTCGAGGACCTGGCCTTCGCTCAGGTTCGAGATCAACTCGGAGCGGGCCTCGGAGCGCGTCTCCTCGAGGACGGCGCGGCGCGAAACGACGATATTGTTGCGCTGGGCATCCATCTTGAGGATCTGGAACGGCTGCGGCGTCCCCATCAGCGGCCCGATGTCGCGGACCGGACGGATATCGACCTGACTGCCCGGCAGAAAGGCGACGGCACCGGCGAGATCGACGATGAAACCGCCCTTGACCCGACCGAAGATGACACCGTTTACCCGTTCGTTGGCCTTGAAGGCCTTCTCAAGATCGACCCAGGCCTCCTCGCGGCGCGCCTTGTCGCGGCTCAAACGGATCAGGCCTTCACGGTCTTCGTAACGTTCCACATAAACGTCGACCTCGTCGCCGACGTTGATTTCGGCCGCCTGGCCGGAGGCGGAGAACTCCTTGAGGGGTACGCGACCTTCCGATTTCAGTCCGACGTCGATGGTGACCGCGTCGTTCTCAACGGCGAGAACGGTGCCCTTCAGGACGCGGCCTTCGAAGCCGTCGCCGCCGAGGGTCTCGTCAAGCAGGTCCGCAAAATTCTCAATAGACGGGGGGAGCTCGTCTTGAGCCGTTTGTTCAGCAGGAGCCATAAGTCCTTTTCCTTCTCTAACTTTCCTGGCCGACCGGTTGGTTCCGGCGGTCTGGTCTGTTGACACAATTTACCCTGCCCCGGACCGAAAGCCGGGAGCGGGTCGTAAGTTTGCCTCGATTTCCTTCAGGCTTATTGGTTCTTGGAGGTGATGATCTCCATGGCCCGGGTAAAGACCTGTTCAGCGTCGAGTTCGCTGGTATCCATCTGGATTGCGTCTTTGGCCGGCTCCAAAGGAGACGCCGATCGCGCCATATCGCGAGCGTCGCGTTCCTTCATTTCCTCTAGAACGCGCGCATATATAGCTTTCTCGCCCCGGCCAAGCAACTCCTTTAGGCGCCGCTCGGCGCGCACTTCCGCGGATGCCACAATGAACAGTTTGACGTCGGCATCGGGACAGACGACGGTGCCGATGTCGCGGCCGTCGAGTACGGCACCGGCCTTGCCGTCTGGCGGGTTGTGCGCGAAGTCGCGCTGGAACTTCAGGAGGGCGGCACGCACGCCCGGGATCGCCGAAACCTTGGAGGCGGTTTGTGCCGTATCGTCGGTACGCAATCCGTCGGCGGCGAGATCTTCCGGTTTCAGGGCCTGGGCGATCCCTTCGGCCACCGTCGCGTCTTCCGGGTCGGCACCGGCATCCAACACTTTGCGCCCGACGGCGCGGTATAAGAGGCCGGTGTCGAGGAGAGCGAGATTGAAGCGATCGGCTAGCCGCACGGCGAGTGTTCCCTTGCCGGCGGCCGCCGGTCCGTCGATGGCAATGATCATGTCCCTATCCTTCCCTGTCGCCCCCGGTCCCGGTGATCGCCGCGCCGAGGCCGTTCATCAAACCGATGAACCCCGGGAAGCTGGTATCGATGGGTCGGGCGTCATCGATCCGCACCGGGTCGCGTGACACCATGCCGAGAACGGCAAAGGCCATCGCGATGCGGTGATCCAGGTCGGTGGCGATGGCGCCGCCGCCGGGTACCTGGCCACCACAGCCATGAACGGTGAGCGAATCCTCGGTCTCTTCGACCTCGATACCACAGGCGGCGAGGCCGCCCGCCATGGCGGCGAGGCGGTCGCTTTCCTTGACCCTGAGTTCGGCGAGGCCGGTCATCCGCGTCGTCCCTTCGGCGGCGGCGGCGGCGGCAACAGCGAGAACCGGGTATTCATCGATCATCGACGGTGCACGCTCAGCCGGGACATCGATGCCCTTGAGGGAGGCGGCGCGCACGCGGAGGTCGGCGATCGGTTCTCCACCAGTTTCTTCAATGCCAGCGAACTCGATGTCGGCCCCCATTTCCCGCAACGTGTCGAACAAGCCTGTCCTGAGCGGGTTGACGCCAATGTTTTTCAGAGTGATGTCGGAACCCTCGACCAGGCAGGCGGAGACCAGCGGAAAGGCCGCCGACGATATGTCCCCGGGAACATTAAGATCTTGGCCTTCCAGTTCCGGCTGGCCGGTCAGTTCGATACGGCGGCCGCCATCGATCTCTTCGACGGTGATGTCGGCGCCGAAGCCACGGAGCATGCGTTCCGTGTGATCGCGTGTCGGTTCCGGTTCGATGACCACCGTATTTCCAGGTGTGTTCAGACCGGCCAGCAGGACGGCCGATTTCACTTGTGCCGAAGCCACGGGAACTTCGTATTCGACCGGCACCGGCATCGGCGCGCCATTCACGGTGATCGGCAACAATCCGCCGGCGCGGGCCGAGAACGTGGCGCCGAATGACCTGAGCGGGGCCATGACGCGCTCCATGGGACGGCGGCTGAGGGAGGCATCGCCGGAGAAGACGGTTTGCATGGGATGGGTTGCCACCAATCCCATAAGCAGGCGAACCCCGGTTCCGGCATTGCCCATGTCGATGACGGCGGACGGCTCGACGAGACCGCCGACGCCGCAGCCGACGACCCGCCAGACGACGCCCTGATCATCCGTCTGCCGATCGACGCGGGCCCCCAGTGCGCGCAGGGCCGCCGCCGTGGCCAGGACGTCCTCACCCTCGAGCAGCCCAGTGATCCGGCTTTCGCCGATGGCGAGCCCGCCCATCATCAGGGCGCGGTGCGATATGGACTTGTCGCCCGGAACCGAGATCGTGCCTTTGAGGGCGCCCGAAGCGCCGGATTGGATTGCCGTCACGATCGCCGTCTTCTCCTTAGAACCGGCCTTGGTTCGGTCCGTTTCCGCCTGTTCGTCGTGTTCCCCGGTGATCTCCGAGGATGATCTCCGGGCACCGGCCGGGGCCGGTCTCTAACACGGAATCCGGGCCGATAACAGCCGCAGTTGGCGAAAATCCGCCTTTCGGGCATTTTTCATTTTGACAGGGCGCCCGGAAAATGGCAATTGGCTCTCCGCCCAAGGATTGGACCTTTCGGAGGACGAGGCGTGGCAAAACCTGAATGGGGAAAGAAGCACACCTGCCAGAGCTGCGGTGCGCCATTTTATGATCTGAAACGTGTTCCGCCCACCTGCCCGAAGTGCGGGACGGAAGTCTCCGCGCCAGCGAACAAGACGCGCCGGCCGACCCCGGCCACGCCTGCGGCAACGGCCCCAGCAGCGGCGGAGACGCCGAAGCCGGCCAACGATGACGCGGCCGAGGCCAACGTCGAAGAGGCCGTGGAGGGTGACGAGATCGAAACCCTGGAAGACATCGAAGACGACGATGATGATCTGATCGAGGACGCTTCCGATCTCGGCGAGGACGACGACGACATGTCGGAAGTCAAGGAACACATCGAAACCGATATCGACGGCAAGGAATAACAACCGCCGAATTCGCCGCCTGCCGGCGGGGCGGATTTTGCTTGCCTAAACGGCGGACGCCGCCGTATGTTCCCGGCCGTCCGGCGCCACCCGTAGCGGCGGCCGGACACACCGTTGGGGCCGTAGCTCAGTTGGGAGAGCGCGACGTTCGCAATGTCGAGGTCAGGGGTTCGATTCCCCTCGGCTCCACCAATTTTCCGCCAGGAAAATTGCCGTCTCCTCGGCCCTCGCTATTGGGGGCTCCACCAATTTCCACCAAAGGAAATCGCCCTCCCCTCGGTTGGAACCTTCCGCTGGGGCTCCAAAGGTTTTCCTTCCAGAATCAACACTGCTCTGTAGGCCTCAGGTTCCCCCGGCAAGGGCTTGTCGATATTGGCGGACCGATTCCTTGTAGCGCGGCAATACACGAGCCATCGTGTTCCGGCTCGCCCGATCCGGATGCCCGGACGAAAACGGCGGCTCTGGATCGTATTCGATGGCCAGTTGGATGGCTTCGGCGACGTCGGCGCCCGCAATTTCGGCGACCAGCAGAAATCCGAAGTCGATACCGGATGTGACGCCGCCGGCGGTGACGACGTTGCCGTCCCGCACCATACGGCCTTTTTCATGGACGGCGCCGACCTCCGGCAATAGGTCCGTATAGGCCCAGTGGGTGGTGGCGCGGCGCCCTTCCAACAAACCGGCTGCCCCGAGGACGAAGGCGCCAGTACAGACGGAGGTGACGTAACGCGCCGTTTCCGCGTGACGACGCACGAAGGCCAGGAGTTCCTTATCGGTCATGGCGGCGACGACCCCGAAACCGCCCGGTATGCAGATTACGTCCAGGTCCGGACAGGTGGCGAAAGTTATGGTCGGCAGCAGGCTCAAACCACAATCCGTAGGCACCGGATCCAGGGTCTCGGCGGCAATATGGGTGGTCGCGCCGGGCACCCGGCTCAAGACTTGAAGCGGCCCCGTGAAATCGAGTTGGGTTATGTCGGGAAAGATGACGAACCCGATGTTGAATTCGCGCGCGTCTTCACTCATGTCGATTCTCCTTATGTCTTAAAGCGGGCTCGGAAGGCGCTCGGCGTCGTGGCGATGACCCTGTCGAAGGCGCGGTCCATGCGGCGCAACGTGCCGAAACCGCAGGTCTTGGCAATCGACGACACGGGTGACGGCGTTTCGACGAGCGCCCGGCGCGCCTTGTCGATACGGACCCGTTCGACGAATTTCGCTGGGCTCATATCGAGTGTGCGGCGGAACAGACGGGTCAGAGTGCGGATCGATACGTTGGCCTCGGCGGCCAGGCTTTCCGTACGCCAGTCGGCGGACGGCTCGGCGGCGATCTTCTCGGCCAGTCGGGCCAAACGATCGGCGGCGGCGAACAGCGCCTCCATATCGGAGGAAAACTGGCTCTGCCCGCCGGGACGGATGCGAAAGACCACGTGACGCCGAGCCAGGGCCAGGGACACGTCACGGCCATGGTCGGCCTCGATCATGGCGAGGGCCAGATCGATTCCCGCCGTCACACCGGCCGACGTCCATATATCGCCGTCACGGATGTGGATGGCGTCGCCGTCGACCTGCACCCGCGGATACATTCGCTTCAGGGTTTCGACCGATTGCCAATGGGTCGTTGCGCGGCGCCCGTCGAGCAATCCGGCCGCAGCGAGGACGAGAGCGCCGGTGCAGATGGAGGCGACGCGCCCCGCGCGGCCTGGTGCTCGACTGACCAGCGTCGTGATGGCGCCGCGCTCGAGTTCGCGTCGCACGCCCTCATCGCCACCCGCCACCATCAGGGTATGGGTGGCGGAGAGGCGGCGGTCGTCGATCTCGTCGAAGGAAAGGTCGGCGACCAACTGTACGCCCGACGACGTGACCAACGGACCGAGTTGCGGAGCGGCGATCTCGATGCGGTAGTGCCCAAAATCGATTTCGTCGTTGGCCGCGGCGAACATTTGCAGCGGCCCGGTGATATTGAGGATCTGTGCACCGGGAAAGGCCAGCATCAGGATTGTCCGTTCCGTCATCATGGGACCGGTCATACCGCAAAAACGATTTGGCCAAAAGGTCATTAATCAGTCATTTTCGGCCGCAGCCCGAAGGCACATCGCCCGCTGGCGTTCAGGGACTTGATCGCCGACGATCGCCAACTATATTTGCCGGCGAGTGAACGCGGGAACCGGCAGGGGTCGATGTTCAGAACGTTCACCGGGAGGACACTGAGGCATTTCGCCGACGTTTGATTGACGATGACCGGCATGATCGAACTCGAAGACCTGAGTAAGCATTTCGGACCGATCGCGGCTGTCGACGGGATTTCGCTCTCCGTCGGGCGCGGCGAGGTGCTGGGCTTTCTCGGTCCCAATGGCGCCGGCAAATCGACGACCATGAAGATGGTCGCCGGTTTCATCGAGCCGACGGGCGGCGTCGCCCGGGTCTGCGGCTTCGACGTCACAGACAATCCGATCGAGGTCAAGAAGCGGATCGGCTACCTACCGGAGGGGGCGCCCACCTACGGTGACATGACACCTGCGTCGTTCCTCGATTTCGTCGCCGCCGTGCGCGGCTTCGACGGGGCCGAGCGGGGCCGGCGCATCGACGAAGTCGTCGACAAGGTGCGACTGGCCGACGTCATCCGCCAGCCGATCGACACCCTTTCCAAGGGCTACAAGCGCCGCGTCGGTCTGGCCCAGGCGATGCTGCACGATCCGGATGTGCTGATCCTCGACGAGCCGACCGACGGTCTCGACCCCAACCAGAAACACCATGTGCGGGGCCTGATCCGCGAGATGGCCGCAGAAAAAGCGATCGTCGTCTCGACCCACATCCTGGAAGAGGTCGAGGCGGTGTGCTCGAGGGCCGTCATCATCGCCCATGGCAAGTTGCTGGCCGACGGCACACCGGAGGCACTGCTGGCCCGCGCCGCCGGGCACAACGCCGTTGCCCTGACCTTGCCGCAGGGTCAGGCGGAGGCGACGAGGGCCGATCTAGCATCGGTTCCGGGTGTGCATACGGTCGATGAAATCGCGTCCGTGGACGGCCTTGTGACACTTCGCGTGGTGCCGGCGGAGGGCCGCCCGATCATCGATGCGGTCAGCGCCCTCCTGGTGGAGCACAAGGTCGAACTGCGCGAATTGCATGTGGAAAAAGGCGCGCTCGACGACGTGTTCCGGGAGATCACCATGCCCGGGGCCGGACCCAACGCCGAACCCGACGGCGTGAAGGCGGACGCCCATGCGTAATATCGCGGTCATCGCCAAGCGCGAACTGAAAGGGTATTTCGCGACCCCCGTCGCCTACGTCTTCATTGTCATCTTCCTGGCCCTGTCCGGCGCGTTGACCTTCTATGTCGGCGGTTTCTACGATCGCGGCCAGGCCAATCTGGTCAGTTTCTTCTTCTATCACCCGTGGATCTACCTATTCCTGATCCCCGCTGTCGCCATGCGCCTGTGGGCCGAGGAGCGCAAGACCGGCACCATCGAGCTCCTCATGACCCTGCCGGTGTCGTCGACGGAAGCGGTTCTCGGCAAGTTCCTGGCCGCCTGGTTGTTCACCGGCATCGCCCTGGCCCTCACCTTCCCCATGTGGATCACCGTCAATGTCCTGGGCGATCCCGACAACGGCGTCGTCTTCGCCAGCTACCTCGGCAGCTTTTTCATGGCCGGCGCCTTCCTCGCCATCGGCGCCTGTGTGTCGGCCCTCACCAAGAACCAGGTGATCGCCTTTATCGTCGCCTCCGCCGTCTGCTTCCTGTTCACCATGAGCGGGCTCGAACTGGTGCTCAACTTCTTCCGCCTGTGGGCGCCGGAGATCCTGGTCGAGACCATCGCCGGCATGAGTTTCCTGGTCCACTTCCAGGCCATCACCAACGGCGTCATCGATCTGCGCGACATCATCTTCTTCGCCTCATTGATGGCGTTTTGGCTGTTCGCCAACGTCGTCATCGTCGATTTGAAGAAGGCGGATTGAGGGGCGGTGATGCGTTTGACAAAAGCCAGCCGCGACAAACTTGCCATCGGCGGACTCGTTCTGGCGACGCTCTTTCTGCTCGCCGTCAATGTATTTGCCAACGCCAGTTTCAAGGACTCCCAGTGGGACCTGACCGAAGGTCGCCTGTTTACGCTTTCAGAAGGTACCCGTGGCGTGCTTGAGGGCATCGACGAGCCGATCAAGGTGCGGCTGTTCTTTTCCAAGATCCTCGGTGACCAGAGTCCGCCCCACGCGACCTATTTCAAACGGGTCCAAGAGCTCCTCGGACAATACGTCAACCTCGCCGGCGGCCGCCTGGTTCTTGAAATTCTCGATCCGGAGCCGTTTTCCGATGCGGAAGACATGGCCGTCGCCTTCGGGCTGCAGGGCATCCCCATCAACGATGCCGGCGATTTGGGCTATCTCGGTCTTGCCGCCATCAACAGTACGGACGACCAGGAGACCATCCCCTTCCTGTCACCGGACCGTGAGACCTTCCTGGAATACGACTTGACCAAACTCGTCCACACCCTTGCGGCACCCGAGAAGAAAACCGTCGGCATCCTGACGCCGTTGCCGCTGATGGGCGGCATGGGCCCGCAAATGGGCCAGCAGCGCGCCTGGACGGTGGTCGAACAGATCCGTGATTTCTTCGAGGTCGTACCGGTGGTGCGGGATGCGCCTTCGATCCCCGAGGACGTCGATATCCTGCTCGTCGTCCACCCAAAGGACCTGAAGGACGAGATGCTCTATTCCATCGACCAGTTCGTGCTCCGCGGCGGGCGTGTGCTGGCCTTCGTCGACAGCAATGCGGAAACGGCGGCCCGACCGGGAGCGGGCAACGTCGACGATCCGGTTTCCGAGTTCGACCGTATGCTCGAAGCCTGGGGCGTGCGTCTGATCAAGGACCGGGTCGCCGGTGACCTGGCGACGGCGCGACGGGTCAACGTCCGTGTCGGCGCCCAGGTCGCGGTCTCCGACTACGTTGCCTGGCTGTCGCTGACGCCCGAATACATGGACCCGGACGACGTCGTCACCGGTGACATCCGGCGCATCAACCTGGCGACTCCGGGCATCCTCGAGCCCATCGACGGCAAGGGAACGACCGCCAAGGCGCTGATGCGCACCTCGCCAAAATCCATGGCCATCGAGCGCTCGAAGGTCGGCATGCGGCCCGACGTGATCGGCCTGTTCCGAGATTTCCAACCGAGCGGCAAACCGCTGATGCTGGCCGCGCGGATCACCGGCAAGGCGAAAACGGCATTTCCCGATGGGCCGCCCAAGGAAGGCGATTCGCCGGCCGCAGCCGAAGCGGACCATCTTGCCGAGGCCCAGGAGGGCATCAACGTCATTGTCGTCGCCGACACCGACATGCTGCACGACACCTTGTGGGTTGACGCCCAGGACCTGTTCGGCAACACGCTTCTGGTGCCGTACGCCAACAACGCCGATTTCGTCGTCAATGCGCTCGATAACTTGCTCGGCTCGAACGCCCTGATCGGGCTCAGGGCGCGCTCGCAATCGCACCGGCCGTTCCATCTGGTGCAGTCGATCCGCCAGGACGCGGAGCGTTCCTACCGGGCCAAGGAGCAGGAGTTGCAGACCAAACTGCAAGGCGTACGGGCGAAACTGAACAAGTTGATGCGCCGCGAGGAAGTGACCGGCGACATCATCCTTAACGAAAAGGAAAAGGTGACCATCGACGAGTTCCGCGGCGAAATGGTCTCGATCCGCAAGGAGCTGCGTGACGTCCAACATGCGCTACGCCGTGATATCGAGATGTTGGGATCCTGGCTCAAGTTCGCCAACATCGCCGCGATCCCGCTGGTCCTCGGACTCAGTATTCTCATCGCCGTCTTCGTCAGGCGCCTGCACCGAAGTGCAACGGTGGAGACGGATTAACATGTCGACACCGATCGAACGGAGGGAACAGAGGTGACCCCCAGGACCTTCAGCGTTCTTGCCGTCGCCACGGCGGTCGCCGTCGGCGCGGCTGCGTTTTCCCTGGTCAAGCAGGACCGTTTCGCCAGCGCCGATCCGGGCGGACGCTTTCTTCCCGGTCTCGTCGACCGGATCAACGACGTCAGGCGTCTCGAAGTGGTCACCGGCAACGGTCCGATGACCTTTGAACGCCGGGCCGACGATCGATGGGCGCTGCTCGAGAGTGACGGTTATCCGGCCCGGGCCGAGCGCATCCAGAAGGCCGTCCTCGGGCTCGCCGAGCTCCGCACCTTCGAAGCCAAGACGGCCAAGGAGAAATGGCACGCCAAGCTTGATCTCAGACCGCCCGAGGTCGAAGGCGCGCGAGGCAAACGCGTTCGCGCCCTTGACAACGAGGGCGCCGTGCTCGCGGACCTGATCGTCGGACGCACGCGCTACAACTTGCCCGGCTCCACGCGCGACGGCGTTTACGTACGCCACAGCGACGAACCACAGACCTGGCTGGCCCTGGGAGAGCTCGATGTCGGCGCCAAGCCGGGCGATTGGCTCGAACACCGGGTGACCGATATCGCCGAGGAAACCATCAAATTGGCCCGGTTCGTCCACCCGGACGGACAGACCCTGGTCATCTCGAAGGAAACACCCGAAGACGGCCGCTTCCAGTTAACCGGAATTCCCCCCGACAAAAAGCTCAAATACGACAACGACCCCAATACGATGGCCGCTGTTCTCGAAAACCTCGACCTCGAGGACGCCCGCAAGGACGGTGTCGTCGCTTTCGACCCAGCGGCAACCATCGAGGCGGAGTTCAACACCTTCGACGGGTTGTCCGTTGCCGTTTCGCTGGTCGAAACAGACGGCGCTCCCTGGATCCGGATTTCCGCCTCAGCGGACGGTGCCGATGACAGGGCTCGAGATATTGCGAAATCCATCAATGCCCGGACCGGCGGTTGGGTCTATCAAATCCCGGGCTACAAGGCGGCGCGTCTGAAGAAACGCTTCGAGGACATGCTCCAGGACCGGGCCTCCGGCTCCTGATCAAGGGATCCGGGTGATGACAGGGCCAGGGTTTCGTTCATCGCTCGTCACACGACCGTAACCGGCTTCTTATTGCCCATACATGCCGGATTGCTTAAGTATGGGAGTAGGCGAACAATGGAATTGGATCCGTGCCCGTCACAATCATTAGTCGTTCGATATCTTACGTCAGCGCCGGTCTTTGCGCCCTGATCCTGGCGACGGCCGCCGCCGGGGCGGCAGACACCAAGAAGGAAAAACCGGAAGCCAAGGCCTGGGAGGTGCCGTCGCACATCCAGTTGGCGCCGTTCATGGTCCCCATCGACTACCACCTGCAATCGGCGACGGTCGTGACCTTTTTCCTGGAAGCGACCGACCGCAAGGATGTCGGGCGTATCTGCGCCTACGTCCCGCGTATCCGCGATGCCATCTTCCAGGTCCTGTCGCGCAAGCCGATACCGGTGAAGAACCGTAAGTTGGTCCTCAGGAACGTCCCCGAACAGTTGCTCGGTCCCATCAACGAGGCCTTCGACCGGCCGATGTTGGACAATATATACGTTGCCGCCGGTGCGGTGCGCATGGGCGGCGGATCGATCTCGCGCCTGCCCTTTGCGCGGATCAACGGCTGCCAGACTATTCGCAAGAAGCAGGACGAGCTTCGCCTCGATACGGAGGGCCCAACCCAAACGTACTCGCTCGTAGAATAGAGGAGCACGCCCATGTCGCGTATGTCCGTTTTTAACAGTCCTCTGCTTCTCGGATTTGAGAATTTTGAACGCATGCTCGATCGTGCGTCGAAGGCTTCCGCCGAGGGCTATCCGCCTTACAACATCGAGCAGATCGGTGAGAACAACCTGCGCATTACGCTTGCGGTTGCCGGCTTTTCCATGGCTGACCTTCAGGTAACCATAGAGGACAACGAACTCGTCGTTCGTGGCCAGCAGATGGACGATGATACGGAACGCGTCTACCTGCACCGCGGCATCGCGTCTCGTCAGTTCCAACGCAGCTTCGTGCTCGCCGAGGGCATCGAGGTCAAAGGTGCGGACCTTGATAACGGCCTTCTGCACATCGAACTGCAACGGATCGTTCCGGAACCGGAAGTGCGGACCATCAAGATCCAAAATGCGTCCGGTTCCTCGAGCCGCAAAAAACCGGCGACGATCGACGTCGGTACCGAATAATCGACATTCCGAAATCCCGAGGTCCGTCGTCCCATTGGGAGGCGCACCGAGCTAGGAGTTTCATCATGACCGATCCAAAGACTCTCGACACGACCGTTACGTCCGCTTCCGTTCCGCCAATGTCGGAACAGGCGTTCTCCGCCTGGGGCGTGGAACATGTCGCCTATGTCAAACCACTGATCGTTTCCGAACGGCCGGTCTATGCCATCCACGCCGCCGACGGCCGCCAAATGGCCGTGGTCGAGACCTTCGAGCTGGCCGCCGCGACGATCCTGCAGAACGACCTGCAGCCGGTCAGCGTTCACTGAGCAAGAGATTAAGGCGACGCGGTTAGGCCGACATCAGGCTGCGCGATGTTCCATGCTCTCGGTGAGGATCGCGTGGATACCGTCGCCGGTATCAGTGCCGCGCAGTTTTTCGCAGGACGACTTGTCGCGCAGCAGGCGCGAGACCCGGGCCAACGCCTTAAGGTGGTCGGCGCCTGCCGATTCGGGGGCCAGCAGCAGGAAGATCAAATCAACGGGCTGCTCGTCGATCGCCTGGAAGTCGACCGGATTTTCGAGCCTGGCAAACAATCCATAGAGTTTTTCGAGGCTGGCCAGCTTGCCGTGGGGGATGGCGATGCCGTTGCCGACGCCGGTTGTCCCTAGGCGCTCACGCTCCATCAAAACGTCGAATATGGCCCGTTCGTGAAGTCCCGTGATCGCTGCGGCGCGACGTGCCAGTTCCTGCAGGGCCTGTTTCTTGCTGGTCACCCTGAGGTTGGTCATCACGTCTTCGGCAGAAATGAGATCGCTGATTTCCATGACGCGGTCCTTCTGCGTGTCTTTGTAAGGCGTCCGTCAGTCGTTCTCGGCGGGATCGATCCAGCCGACGTTGCCGTCGCGCCGGCGATAGACGACGTTCAGTCCGCCGCTGGCCCGGTTGCGGAACATGACGACCGGCGCATCGGCCAAGTCCATCCGCATCACCGCCTCGCCTACGGTCAGGGTCGCGATCTCCGTCGGCATTTCGGCGATGATCGCCGGTTCGCCTTCGGCCGGAACCTCTTCTTCTTCGTGCTCCGGTTCCATGACCCGGTATTGGGCCTGAACGAATTCTTCGGCAGCGCTGACCTTGTGGTGGTCGTTGAGGCGCCGTTTATAGCGGCGCAACTGTTTGGTGATGCGCTCCAAGGCACCATCAAACGCACCATAGGCGTCGGCACCGTCGGATTTACCCTGGATCACCAATCCACGCGGTCCCGGGTGCACGGTGATGTCGGCACGCAATTGATGGGCTTCACGGGAGAATACGACGTTGGCGTCGATGGCTTGGTTGAAATACTTCGTAACGGCAACCCCGAGATGATCTGTGACATGGCTACGAAGCGCGTCGCCGACATCCAGGTTCTTGCCCTTGACTTGAATATCCATGAATTTCTGCGGTCCTGTTTACGTCCGTGTCAGGAACACCAATCGGAATGGTGATCGATCATGTCCGGGCCGGAAGGCTTGATCACAAAGCTGCCCGTACCCCCAGCAAGTTTCCTGCCGCAATTGGGAGTGCGGGAAATTAGTTTCCGGCTTCATTAAAGTCAATACACCCTCTCAAGCGGATTTTCCATCTTGAAAAATGACAAATTTTCAGCCCGGTGAGGCCTTTTCGCGGCGTCTCTGCACCGATGACGGTATGCCCATGGCTTCCCGGTATTTGGCGACCGTGCGCCGGGCGATGTCGACGCCGTCGGCCTTCAAGAGCGCCACGATCTTGTCGTCGGACAGAATTTTCTTCGGCGGCTCGGCATCGATCAGAGACTTGATGCGGTGACGCACCGATTCGGCGGAATGGGCGTCGCCGCCGCCGGTCGACGCAATGGCGGATGTGAAGAAATACTTTAGCTCATAGATCCCGCGCGGCGTCGCCATGTACTTGTTGGAGGTCACCCGGCTGACCGTGCTCTCGTGCATTTCAATGGCCTCGGCAATATCCCTGAGAACCAAGGGTTTCAGGTGTTGGACACCGTGGGTGAAGAACTTCTCCTGCTGGGTCACCAACTCAGTGGCGACTTTGAGGATGGTCGTCGCGCGCTGATGCAGGGACTTGACCAGCCAATTGGCCGATTGGTGTTGCTCGGTGATGTATTGTTTTTCCTTTTTCGATCGCGCGTGGCGGCTGACATGGGCGTAATAGCTGTTGTTGACGAGAACGCGCGGCAGAGTGTCCGTGTTCAACTCAATGATCCAGCCGCCGCCCGATCTGGCACGCATCAATACGTCCGGCGTGATCGGCTGGGTGACCGAATTGTCAAACGCCGTCGCCGGTTTCGGATTGAGCGACTTGATCTCCATCACCATGTCGGCGACGTCATCCGCATCGGCACCACAGGCATTGGCGAGGGCCGTGAAGTCACGCTTGGCGAGTAGGTCCAGGTTGTCGAGAAAGGCCTCCATGCAGGGGTCCAGGCGGTCGCGGTCCTTGAGCTGGAGGGCCAGGCATTCGCGCAGGTCGCGGGCGAAAATACCCGGCGGGTCCAGGGCCTGCATCTTGGCGAGGCCCGCCTCCACTGTGTCCAGGGGACAGCCGAGCGCGTCGGCCACCGCTTGCAGGTCGGCCGTCAGGTAGCCGGCATCATCGAGCAGATCGATCAGTTGTAGGCCGATGACCTTGTCGACGGGTTCCGTGAACTCCATACCGAGCTGCGCCATCAGGTGATCGCGGAGCGACACCGTATCGGAAAGGGTTTGTTCGAGGTCGGGCGCCAGCATATCGAAACCGGATCCGCCGCGCGACGGCGTGTCGGCATAGGTGCCGTGATCCAAGGGTGCGCCCGAATCGCTGACACTGTCATTGGTGTAGGTGTTGTCGAGATCTGCGTCGAGTTCCTTGGCGTCCGATATCTCGGCCGGCTCCGGCGCCGAGAAATCGATGGTGTCCAGATTGTCAGACTCGAAATCGTCGCCGTCGCCCTGGGTATCCCCGGTTTCCGCCGCATCCTGGCGATCCTCTCCGCGGCGTTCCCCTTCGTCGCGCTCCAGCATCGGATTGCGCTCCAATTCCTGCTCGACGAATTCGGTCAGTTCGACATTGGACAGTTGCAGCAGCTTGATCGCCTGCTGCAGCTGAGGCGTCATGACCAGGGCTTGGGTCTGGCGTTGATCTAATCGGGGGGAGAGAACCATGGGGGTTCGATGGTGCCGAGGCGCCTAAAGGCTGAACCGGTCACCCAAATAGACGCGCCGAACGTCCTCGTTGCCGACGATGTCGGAAGGTGCGCCTTCCATCAGCATCATGCCGTCGTGGATGATATAGGCGCGGTCGATGACGTCGAGGGTCTCGCGGACGTTGTGATCGGTAATCAGGACACCGATACCCCGGTCCTTCAGGTGAGCGACCAAGTCGCGGATATCGCCGACGGCGATCGGGTCGATGCCGGCAAACGGTTCGTCCAACAGCACGAAATGCGGATTGGACGCGAGCGAACGGGCGATCTCGACACGGCGCCTTTCACCGCCGGAAAGCGCGAGAGACGGCGTTCGCCTGAGGTGGGTGATGGAGAACTCTGCCAGCAGCGCCTCGAGGATGGCTTCCCGGCGCTCGCGGGATTTCTCAACGACCTCGAGAACGGCGCGGATATTGTTCTCCACCGAGAGGCCGCGGAAGATTGACGCCTCCTGCGGCAGGTACCCGATGCCAAGGCGCGCCCGGCGGTACATCGGCAGTTCCGTGATGTCATGGCCGTCGAGCAGGATGCGACCGTGGTCGGGCGGGATCAATCCGGTGATCATGTAGAAGCATGTCGTCTTGCCGGCACCGTTGGGACCCAGCAGACCGACGACCTCACCGCGCTGAAGCGTCATGCTGACACCGCGCACGACTGGACGTTTTTTGAAACGCTTGCCGATATTCTCGACACCCAAGCCTTGGTTATCGGTGACCAGCTGCGGCCCGGTCGGCTGTCCCGGCCCCGGCCTTTGAAGGGCGTCGGTGGAATCCGGCCGCGCCCCTGTTGGATGTCCGTGCATGTCGTTCATGACTCTGGAGTTTTACCCCCAAACTTCCGGCAGGTCACTGCCTCTTCTTCGCAGCCGGCCGAATGACGCCCTTGACTCGGGTCCCGCCCGAAGCGCAGGCGTGCAACCGGCTGATCCCCGTATTCAAATTGACTTCGGCGCTACAGCCGCTCAAAACGTTTTTGTCGCGGATGATTCTAACCGATCCGGTGAGGGTGGCGATACCGCTTTCTACGTTGTAGACCCCGCGGTTTGACGTGGCCGTGTCCTTTTCGGTGACGATCTTGACCCGGTCGAAGGCATCGACACGGTAAATCGCCGTCGCACCGGTCTTGTTCTTGCGCAGATAGGCGGCCAGCACGTCGGCCCGGAGCCGTTTTCCGGCCCGCACCGCGAAGGCATCGCCGCGGGCTACCGCCATCTGTTTGCGTTCCCAATACTCGAGCTGATCACTGGCTGTAAGCTTGTCCTGACCAGCGACAAGGCGTAGCCCCTTTCCCGTCATCGTCAATACCGCATTGTCGACGTCGTAGACGGCTTGGCCACCGTAGGCCGTTCCTTCCGGCGATTTGATGCGCACGCTGCCGATCGCGTCGAGACGCCAGATCTCCGTCGATTCGTCTTCACGCTTGCGGTAGTAGGCCCGGAGTTCGTCGGCCAGAACGGTCACTTGGCCGCGTACCGCCTTGGCGTTGCCGCGGGCCACGAACACCAGCTGTTCCTGCTGCCACTCGATACCGTTGTCGGCAAAAATCTCCACTGGGCTGTCGCCCGATGCGAAATTGAGACTTTGCGCGGCGACGTCGCCAGCGCGGCCGATGCCGAACAAGACCGTCAGCAGGACGACGGCAACAATCCTACAACACGAATTCATTGCGTGGCCTTCTTGGCGCCGGAGAAAAGGATCAGCTTCGACTTGCCGGTGAAGTGGATGGTCTTGCCCTTGTCGACGAGTCGGAAGCCCTGCGCTTCGAGATTGCCGAACGGGCCTTGTCCGACGACGGGCACGTTGCCGACGGCGGATCCCTTGGCCAAGTCGATGGCCGCACTTTCGGTCCGGAACTCGTATCCAGAATCATGGTACAGATTGACGGCGCCCTGCAGGTCCAGCGTCTTCTCGGCCCGCGCGAAGACGCCGGTTTCCGCCGTCAACACGAGCCAGGTGCCGTCGTCCAGTGTTATGTCCGCCTTCGGCATGTCGAGCTCCACCTTGGCCGTACCTTCCGACAGGCTGCGCGCCAGTTCAGCCGTCACGGCATAGGGCTGGTCTTCTTGGTCGGTGCTGACGTAACGAGGATTGACCATGCTCGGATCGCCGGAAAGGCCCGCCTTGATGGCGGCGAATCCGATGCGGAAACGGAGATCGTCAGGGGCAAACTGCGGCCACAAGGCGACCAGCGCCAACAGGACAACGGCACCGACTGGCAGCAGTAATTTGACGATGTGGACGAAACGGCTGTAGCCCTGGGTGAAACGCCGGGGCGCCAGCGACCGGCGCCCGCGCTTGTCCGTGACGGAGGGGCCGTTCATCGCCGCCATGGCCGGAATATCGGTTGTAGTCGATGCCATGGCACCACCCCGGATCAGGCCACCCCGGCCCTTAAACAATCGTGGACATGCAGGATGCCGACGGGGATACCGTCGGCGACAACGAACAAATTGGTGATCGATAAGGCGTTCATGACCTGGACCGCCTCTCCGGCCAAGGCATCCGGACCGATGGTCTTTGCGTTACGGGTCATCACGTCGGCCGCGGTCTGAGTCAAGAAATCCGTACTCATGTGGCGGCGCAGGTCACCGTCGGTAATCACACCCTCGAGTCGCCCATCATCATCGACGACACCGACACAGCCGAAGCGCTTCGCCGTCATGACGACCAATGCCGCGGACATTGCCATGTCGCCCGTCGTCGTCGGGATCTCGTCGCCGGTGTGCATCAGGTCCGAGACCTTGAGCAGGCGTTGGCCCAGCTTGCCCCCCGGATGCAGCGCCTTGAAATCGGCGTGAGAGAACCCCTGGCGCTCGAGAAGGGTGACAGCGATGGCGTCGCCAAGCGCCAGCATCACGGTCGTCGACGTCGTCGGCGCCAAACCCAAGGGACATGCCTCGGGGCTTTCCGGTAGGACCAGCGACACATCGGCGGCCTGATCGAGCGCGCTGCCGGTCTTAGACGTCATGGCGACCAAGGGAATGGCGAAGCGTTTGCAGTGCGCCACCAGATCGGCTAGCTCGGTTGTTTCGCCGGAATTGGATAGCGCCAGCACCGCATCGTCCTCGACGATCATGCCGAGGTCGCCATGGGAAGCCTCGCCAGGGTGGACATAGAACGACGCCGTCCCCGTCGACGCCAGCGTCGCCGCGATCTTCCTGGCGATATGTCCGCTCTTGCCCATGCCGGTGACGACGACACGCCCTGTGGCTCCGGAAAAGATGGCGAGTGCCCGTGAAAAACCTTCGCCCAGCGATGCGGCCAATGCACTTAGGGCGTCGGCCTCGACGCCAAGGACCCGACGCGCCGAGCGTAAGTCATCGTGTTCGGTATCCGATGTCTGTTCTGCCGTAAAGGAGGCCGTATATGAAACCATGATCGTGAGAAATCCTCAAAAGGAAACGGGAACCGGCCGCCGGTGACGGCGGTTCATCGAAGTTCTAACCCGTTTCGGTCGCAATTCCGGTTGCCGTTGCCCAATCAGGTTCTGCCCGAAGTCGGAACCCGTTTCGGTCGCAATTCCGGTTGCCGTTGCCCAATCAGGTTCTGCCCGAAGTCGGAACCCGCGCCCCGAGTATGCGCGTGAAGGCGGAAAAGGTCAATAAAACCGGATATTTACCGACGCTTTTGTCAGTGCGAGAAAATGTCCATGTCACCCCAACCCAGTATATCGAGGGTGCCGCGCGTAGAGAGAAAGCGGAAACAGGCCTCGGCCAATTCGGAGCGCCCTTCGCGCCTCAGCATGCCGTCGAGCCGCTCTTGAATGGCGTGCAGGTTGAGCACGTCGGCCGCCGCATAGGCGATCTGCTCGGGGCTGAGGGTGGCGGCTGCCCAGTCGGATGACTGCTGGGCTTTCGAAATGTCGAGGCCAAGCAATTCCTTGGAAACATCCTTCAGGCCGTGTTTGTCCGTATAGGTTCGCGCCAGTTTGGAAGCGATCTTGGTGCAATAGACCGGCGACACCTCGACGCCGAGGTTGCGCTTGAGGATGACAACGTCGAACCGCGCGAAATGGAAGATCTTGGTTAGACTTGAATCTTGGAACACCGCCTTCAGATTTGGCGCGTCGTAGACCGGTTGCGGAAAATGGACGAGGTGGCAGACACCGTCACCGGCCGACAGTTGGACGACGCAAAGGCGGTCGCGGTGCGGGTTCAACCCCTGGGTCTCGGTGTCGACGGCGACCATACCGTCGAAGGAGACGCCGTCGGGAAGGTCGCCCAAATGGACCTCGACCGCTTCGGGTTTCGACCTCGCCGGTCTCGTCAAAGGTTCCCCCACTTAACTTTTCCACCGGCGATCCCGCTGTAAAAGGATGGTGCCCAGGAGAAGACTCGAACTTCCACGACCTTGCGGCCACTGGCACCTGAAGCCAGCGCGTCTACCAATTCCGCCACCTGGGCACAGGAATCGCTTCGTGTCCGGCCTATTCGCCGGAGCCCCAGTGATTATTGCGCGCGAGCGACCTTGTCAATACGATTGGGTGGCCGGGAATGCAACCGGGGCACTACAACGGGATTGCTTGATTGACGGGCCCTGCCCCGGCATGTAATCGGTAATTGGACTACCGGCGTACCGGGTCGCGGAACGGAGGAGTGATGATGGCAGGAAAGGCAACCGTTTTCGGGGGATCTGGATTTCTCGGACGCCACTTGGTCCGCCGCCTCGCGGCCGCTGGATGGCAGGTCCAGATTGCCGCACGCGATATCGAAAAAGCCGCCTTGCTGAAACCCTGCGGCGAGATCGGCCAAGTGGTACCGCTGCAGACCGACGTCAACGATCCGCGCCAGGTGGCCGGTGCCGTCGCCGGCTCCGATGCGGTCGTCAACCTGGTCGGCATACTCTTCGAAGGCGGGAGTAACCGGTTCGCGTCCGTCCATGCCGAAGCCGCCGGTACCATCGCCGCCGCCGCCAAGGCGGCCGGTGCCGAGAGGATGGTCCAGGTTTCAGCCCTTGGCGCCGACAAGGATTCCGAGGCCCAGTACGCACGCAGCAAGGCGGCCGGAGAGGAAGCGGTGATGGCAGCCTTCCCGGAAGCCACCGTGCTCCGCCCCAGCGTCGTCTTCGGTCCTGAGGACAACTTCTTCAACATGTTCGCCGGCATGACCCGCCTGACCCCGGTGCTGCCGGTTTACGGCTGCCCGACGCTGCCAAAGATCTCCTACGGCGACGAAGGATTGGACGTCGACTTCTATGGCGACGGCGGCACCAAGTTCCAACCGGTTTACGTCGGTGACGTGGCCGACGCCGTCATGGCCGCACTCGATCGCGTCGACGCGAAGGGCCGCTGCTACGAATTGGTCGGGCCGACCGTTTACAGCTTCAAGGCGCTCCTCGACCTGCTGCTGAAAGTGACCGAGCGCAAGCGTCTCCTGGTCCCGATACCATTCGCCTTGGCCGAATTCCAGGCCCTGTTCCTGGAACTTTTGCCGAAACCCCTTCTGACCCGCGATCAAGTGACGCTTCTGAAAACGGACAACGTGTTCAGCGGTGAACATCCGGGACTTGCCGACCTCGGCATCCAGGCGACGGCGGCGGAAGCGATCCTGCCGACCTACCTGAAACGGTTCCGCACCCCGGCCCACCAGGGCCTTCAGGACGCCTGAAACTCTGTCGTCGGTTCAATAACGCGGCGGCAGTACGGAAGACTCGGCGCCCGGATCCGTTTTGGCGGCGTTGACGATGAGTTCGCCGAACTCCCTCAGGAAAACGGAACCGCGCACGGTTCTCTGGATGAGCACGCTACGCCGGTCGGTTTCGTCCGGCTTGCGGCGTACCATTTGCAACTCGCTCAACCGGTTGACAGCCCGCGTGATGGCCGGTTTTGACACGTTGAGGGTGGCGGCCAGACCGCGCACCGTATGCGGTGGTAGCGTCAGGTAGACCGTCAGCAACAGGGCCATCTGGCGGGCCGATAGATCCGGTGCATCGAGGCGCACGCTTTCGATGATGGCCCGACGCCAGATGTCGAGCGCGGTCAGTTCGTCGAATTCAATCCCCATCTTGCCACGCCTCCTCGGTCAAAGGCTTTCCACCTTTTCGTTTCGATAACGGAACTTTTAACCAATTCGCCGGAGCCGTGCAACACCCTTTTGTTCACCCGTAGTGCCGGGCTTCCTCTACCCGTATCGCCGCCTGATCATTTCGAATGCGGCGCGAAGCCCCATGGCCTCACCGCCGGCGGGCCGGCCGGGCTTGGCCGATGTCATCCAGGCCATGAGGTCGACGTGGGCCCAGCGCTCGATGCCGTCGGCGAATCGCTCCAGGAACAGGGCCGCCGTGATTGCGCCGCCGAAACGACCGCTGGGTGCGTTGTTGAGGTCGGCGATCTTGCCCTCGATCTCCTTGGTGTAGCCTTGCCACAGCGGCATCCGCCACAAGGGGTCTTCGACATCACCGGCAGCGGCGAGGAGCGCGCCGGCCGTTTCGTCGTCGTTGCAAAAAAGGGCCGGCAGTTCGGTGCCGAGGGCCACCCGGGCGGCACCGGTCAGGGTCGCGAAGTCAACGACCAGGTCGGGCTCCTCGGCGGCCGCCTCCGCAAGCGCATCGGCGAGGATGACACGACCCTCGGCGTCGGTGTTGCCGATCTCGACGGTGAGCCCCTTGCGCGTGGCGATAACGTCGCCGGGCCGAAAGGCGTTTGCCGAAACACTGTTCTCGACGGCCGGGATCAGGAGCCGGAGCCGCACGTCGAGGCCGGAGTCCATGACCATACCGGCGAGTGCAAGCGCATGCGCCGCACCGCCCATGTCCTTTTTCATCAACTCCATGGCCGACGCCGGTTTCAGGTCGAGGCCGCCGGTATCGAAGGTGACGCCCTTGCCGATGATCGTTAGTTTCGGCGCCGCGTCGAGGCCCCATTTTACATCGATGAAACGCGGCTCCCGGTCATGGGCCCGGCCCACGGCATGGACAGCCGGGTAGCCCTCGGTAAGGAGATCGTCGCCGACGACGATACGGCAATCAGCGCCGAACTCCCGGGCCAGGTCCTCCGCCGCTTCGGCCAGTTCGCCCGGCCCCAGATCATTGGCCGGGGTGTTGACGAGGTCGCGGACCAGGGCGGTGAAGCGGATGGCCCGCAGCACATCACCGCGCGGCGCCGCCTCCGGCCAGACCAGCCTGGGCTGCGCGTCGCCGTTGTCGCGGTAGCGCTGGAAGCGGTAGGTGGCGAGCCCCCAGGCGAGCGCAGCGTCGGCGGCATCCGGTTCGCCGAATTCACCTTCCAGGACATAATCCCCTGGCGGCACGGAGCCGGGCAGGGCCGCCCAATCCCAGAGACTGGGCGCTTCCGGCAGACAGAACAGAACCAGGTCGCTGTCCCCTTCGGTCGCCGGCAACCACGCCGTTTTCCCGGCCTTCGCCTTGAACCCGGTTTTCTCCAGCCACGCACGCTCGGACTCCGACCGTTCCTCGAGCCAGGCCTCCATAGCTTCCTCTTGAAGGACGGTTACCGGCGTTGTGTCGTTTTCCGACCCGTCGATCAGTGTGTCGCTCATGCCTCTTCCCTTCCGTTGTCTTCCGGCGTTTCCCGCCTTGCCTTGAAAAGCCCGCTAAGGCAGCATCACGGACGCCCACTTGCAAGAGATAGAGCGTTTCATGAGCGAATACACCCTGGTCATCGGCAACAAGAACTATTCCTCATGGTCGATGCGGCCGTGGCTTGTCCTCAGGCAGGCCGGTGCCGACTTCGATGAGATCGTCATCCCGCTCCGCCATCCCGACACCAAAGCTCAGATCCTCGCCCACTCGCCGGCCGGCAAGGTGCCGATCCTCAAGCACGGCGATACCGTCATCTGGGATTCACTGGCCATATTCGAATATCTCGCCGAACGTTTCCCCGGCAAGGGCCTGTGGCCCGAGGAAACCGAGGCCCGGGCGCTCGCCCGCTCGGTCGCGGCCGAGATGCATTCGGGCTTTCCGGCGCTCCGCAACCACATGCCCATGGACCTGCGGTCCAAACATCCGGGCAAGGGCTTCGGCGAGGGCGTCATCGACGACATCAAGCGCATTTGCGACCTGTGGTCCGACTGTCGGGTCTGCTTCGGCGACGGCGGCCCGTTCTTGTTCGGCCGTTTCTCCATGGCCGATGCCATGTACGCCCCGGTCGTCGGGCGCTTCGTCACCTACGGCGTCAACCTGCCGCCGAGCGCCAGGGAATATCTCGAGGCCGTGTGGAACCACCCGCACGTCTGGGAATGGCGCGACGCCGCCGATAAGGAGCCCTGGACCCTCGAATTCGATTTGGTCTGAGACCGCCGTCGCCGTGCCGACCATCTTCAACTGCCCAGCTTGTCAGAAGGAAACCTATAGGGAACTGCCAAAGTGCCCTAATTGCGGGGAGGTGTTCTTGCCCGATCTGGTCGATCCGGTGACCAACAAACGCCGCGACCAGAAGCGCGCTTCGTGGACATACTATGCGGAAAGAAATGCCAGAGGACACGACATGGGAGCGATCATATTGGCCATTGGGTTCTTTCTCTTCGGGATCGGCGCCGCTACTTGGCAAATCCTGTTCGAATTTGGGTTTTTAGACTCCGGTCCCTTCGGCTGAAGGCCCGGCCCCTAAAACCCCTTCCTTAACGCTCACTAGAAAGTAAAACTCTTCAACTTACCGCCCCGACTCTCTGGTTTGTTGTCGCCCTGGTCCAGGTTCATCCAGGTGCCGGGGCCGACGTTGCGGGCAAACATCTCGCTGTAGTTTCCGACATTTCGAATGACGTTATAGAAACAGCGGGCCGGAAGGCCGAGGTCCTCGCATACCGTCCCTTCGACACTGAGAAGGCGGCGAGTTTCACCGTCGGAAGCGCTCACGGAGGCGTCGACATTTGCCGCCGCAATGCCTTTCTCATCGGCAACAACCAACGCGTTCAACGTCCATTTGATGACGTCGTTCCAGCCGCTGTCGTTCGCACGGACATAGGGTCCCAATCGGGATTCCCCGAGTGTATCGGGCAGGATCATATGGTCGTCTGGTTTTCTCATGCGATGTCTCTGGAAGCCTAAGCCTGTCCGTTCGAGAGGCATGACGTCGCAACTGCCGAAGTCATAGGCCCGTAAGGCCTGTCCGATATCCGACGACGTCTTCTTCTCGAAGGAAACGTTGTTAGACTTGAAAAACTTCTCGACAGCTGGTTCGAAGTAATTCTTGTGCCAGGTGCAGATGACGGGGTTGGAAAGCTCTTTGGCCGAACCGACACCCTTTGATTTGGTCACCATGAAACCCAGGCTTTCGACGAAATTCGTGCCGCTGAATTTCAGGCCCAAAGGCCCTTCCCGTCGTTTCGCCCAAGCTGTATGTCGGACAAGGACGTCGATGTCCTTGTTTTGCAACGTCGTAAATCGTTTTTTCGCAGACAACCTCTTGAATTTGACTTTTCCAGGATCGCCGAAAATGGCCGAGGCGATGGCACGGCAGGTATCGACATCGATGCCGGTCCATATCCCGCCGGGAGCGAGGTACGAAAATCCCTGAAGGCCCTGGCTGACTCCGCAGTTCAGGTGTCCCCGTTCAAGGACCTCTTTCAAGGTCGGGCTGAGGTCTTTGCATATATCTGGACTTTAGTCCTTCAGTTTTATGAGTAGTTTCAGAATGCTAGGAATTGGTGATCCGCCTGGAGGGGAATGGGAATTTTTTGCTTCGAATTCGGTGTTT
>Ga0056134_10000005_pt1 | contig 60283 bp, 65 predicted proteins | sample WorMetGr2BELIZE2_FD_71115 | JGI IMG/M metagenome (GOLD analysis project Ga0056134, IMG submission 71115) | Marine gutless worms symbiont microbial communities from Max Planck institute for Marine Microbiology, Germany - Inanidrilus... ...
TCGATCCTTCTCAAGCCATCATGCGGCGGCCGGCACGACAGGCCAACAGACCGCGTAGACAACCATGAACCGGCGGAGACGATAAACCGGAGCTTGACGGAGAGACCGCGATTAGACAACCCGAAACCGAAAGCGGAATCGGCGAGGAACGCGCCGCCCGACCCGAGGCCGCTGAAACCGGCGGTCACGAAGATCGGCGGAGCCGGCTCCTCGGATGGGGGCCTGTCCGCGGCACCGCGCAGACGATCGCCCGTCCCCGGTCCCACATCCGGATCGTCGGAACCGGCTTCGGAGACTCCCTGCGCCGGTCGCAGGATCGGGCGCGGTTCGGGGATGCCGATGGGGGCCAAGGGTGAAATCGCCGCCGGATCGTCTTCGACGCTCTCGGCCGCCAGGATCGCCGCCGACAGCGCCTCTTCCGCATCGGCGCCTCTGGCCAGGGCGTCGTCGAAGGCGCTGAGGGCGGCCAGTTCGCCGTCCACGGATGCGGAACCCGGCAGCTTTTCCAACAGGGCGTCTAACTCCGCCTCGACGGCGGTTTGCGTGAACAGGTCGTCGGCTTCCCGGGCGATCGGGTCGTCGATGCCAAGGAGGGCATGAACGATCTGGTCGTCGGCTTCGATCTGGGCGACCCAGTCGGCGGCCACCTGATCGAGGGGATCGGCCGTATTCCGTGGTTCCGGTTCGGTTTCTTGGCGGGCCTGGGTGACGGCAGCCTCGAGGGCCGCATCGGCGGCCAGTTCGGCGAACCGGGCTTCGGCGGCAATGGCGACGGGGTCAGTGGCAGCGGGGTCGGTGCCAAGGGTTTCGAGGTCATCCGCGCCGGATCGGCCCTGCGGCGGGATCGCGGCGCTCCAGGAACGACCGCCTTTGCTTTCGACTTCGGGTATCCAACTGGCCTCGAATGAACCGTCTGGCACCACGTCCTCCATCGCGCAGATCGTCATTACCGCGAACCCGTTAGGTTCGCGGCCGGTACAGACTCCAAAGATTAGGGTAACGCCAAAAGGAACGCGTTCAAAACAAAGTATTTCGTCGAATAACCAATTGATTTAGCGATTAAAAAATCGACCCTTTCCAATAGGGTCAATCGGTTGCTCGAAAAAAGCGACGAATCGGGCTCACGATTCGGCTGGCGCGCGTTTGATCATTCCGCCGAGGTCACGGCCGGCGAAGATATGAAGATGGAAGTGAAACACCTCTTGGTGGGCATCCAGACCGGTGTTCGAGAGGATGCGATAACCAGGTTCGACGGCGCCGAGGTCGCGGGCGACCTGGCCGGCGGCACGGAAAAAACCGGCGATTTCCTCTTCCGGCGCATTGGCCGAAAAGTCGTCGAAGGACGTGTAGGGGCCTTTCGGGATGACCAGCACATGAGTCGGCGCCTGCGGCGCGATGTCCTTGAAGGCCAGCGCCCAGTCGTCTTCGTAGACCTTGTCACAAGGGATCTCGCCGCGCAGGATCTTGGCGAAGATGTTTTCGTGGTTATAAGCCATGGTTACCTCCGGGATCAGCTCTTGCGGTTTCGTTTTTCCTCGATGCCCGAGACCCCGGTACGGGCCGCGAGCGCCTGCCAAACATCCGCCGGCACGACACCGTTGGCGGCCCACAGGACGAGCAGATGATAGAGGAGATCGGCACTTTCGTTGACAAGATCTTCCTTGCCGCCGTCGAGCGCCGCGATCACCACCTCGACCGCCTCTTCGCCGACCTTCTTGCCGATACGGCCGGTTCCGCCGGCGAGCAGCTTCGCCGTATGGGATTGCGACGGGTCTGCGGAACGGCGCTGCTCGATGACAGCGTAGAGGTCCTCGAGAATTTGTTCGGGTCGCCGGGTGTCGCCAGCGTTCATGATGGGCTCCTCATGTTTGCCTTCACGTACGGCGCACCGGGACACCGGCTTTTTCCATATGGCTCTTGGCCTCGGCGATGGTGTAGGTACCGAAATGGAAAATCGATGCGGCGAGGACCGCCGAGGCATGCCCCTCGACGACGCCTTCGACCAGATGGTCGAGGGTGCCGACACCGCCCGAGGCGATCACTGGAATGGTCACGGCGTCGGCGACGGCCCGGGTCAGGGGGATGTTGAACCCCTGTTTCGTTCCGTCCCGGTCCATCGAGGTCAGCAGGATTTCCCCGGCCCCGTACTCGGCCATGCGCCGGACCCATTGGATGGCGTCGATACCGGTCGGCTTGCGTCCGCCGTGGGTGAAGATCTCGAAGCGGTCGGGTGCGACCGACTTGGCGTCGACGGCGACGACGATGCATTGCGAACCGAACTTCTCCGCCGCCTCGCGGACGAACTCCGGATTGTGGACGGCAGCCGTGTTAATCGATACCTTGTCGGCACCGGCCAGCAACAGGGCGCGGATGTCTTCGGACTTGCGCACGCCGCCGCCGACGGTGAGCGGCATGAAACAGACCTCGGCGGTGTGCGAAACGACATCGAAGATGGTATCCCGGTTCTCGTGGCTGGCCGTGATGTCGAGGAAACAGAGTTCGTCGGCACCGGCGGCATCGTAGACGCGGGCCTGTTCCACCGGATCACCGGCATCGACCAGGTCGACGAAATTGACACCCTTGACGACGCGGCCGCCTTCCACATCGAGACAGGGGATGACCCGGGCCTTCAGCATGACGGCCCGCTTTCCAGGAATGCTGTTGCCTCCCGCACGTCGATGGCGCCGTCATAGACGGCGCGGCCGCTAATCACGCCCTCCAGCAGGCCGGCGCCGTCCTCGGCCAGGGCCGCGAGGTCGTCCATGGTGGCGACACCGCCTGAGGCGATGACCGGGATCGACACAGCACGCGCCAGCTCGACGGTGGCGGCGACATTGGGGCCCTGCATGGCGCCGTCGCGGGCGATGTCCGTGTAGATGATGGCGGCGGCGCCGGCGTCCTCAAAACGTTTGGCGAGCTCGAGGGCGGCCAGTTCGGAGACCTCGGCCCAGCCCTCGACGGCGACGCGGCCGTCCTTGGCGTCGATACCGAGCGCGATGCGGCCGGGAAATTCACGGCAGGCCTGGCGGACCAGGTCCGGGTCGCGCACGGCGACGGTGCCGAGGATGGTGCGGCGGACGCCGGCATCCAGCCAGAAGGAAATGGTTTCCAGGTCGCGAATGCCGCCGCCCAGTTGGACCGGGACCGCAACAGCACCCAATATGGCTTGCACGGCATCCGCATTGACCGGCTGGCCGGCGAAGGCGCCATTGAGGTCGACGACATGCAGCCAACGGCATCCCTGGGCCGCGAAAGCGGCCGCCTGGGCCCCCGGATCATCGTTGAATACGGTCGCCGCGTCCATTTCGCCGCGCAGCAGGCGGACGCATTGTCCGTCTTTCAGATCGATGGCTGGAAAAAAGATCATCGGTCGTCTGTGCCTTGGGTTTTCCTTGGAATTGCCTTGGGTCTATACCAATCGGGCTCTAGGGCCGCCAGTTCAGGAAATTGGCGATCAGCTTGAGGCCGACGGTTTGACTTTTTTCGGGATGGAATTGGGTGCCGACCAGATTGCCGCGCCCGATCACTGCCGTCACCGGCCCGCCGTAGTCGGTGGTCGCCTTTTGGTCTTTTGGATCACCGCAGGCGAATTGGTAGGAATGGACGAAATAGGCATGATCGGCCGGCTCCAGTCCTTCAAGTAAAGGATGAGAATTGGGAAAAAAGTCTAAATTATTCCAGCCCATATGAGGTATTTTTAAAGTTTTGTCTGAAGGTAGAACTGGGACCACCTCCCCGGGAATCCAACCCAGACCCGGGGTATCGCCGTGCTCGCGGCCCCAATCGGCCAGCAACTGCATGCCGACGCAGATGCCGAGAAACGGCCGGCCGAGCGTAATCACGGCCTCGCTCAACGCCTCGATCATGCCGTCGACGGCGGCGAGGCCGGCCTTGCAGTCGGCAAAGGCGCCGACGCCCGGCAGCACCACGCGCGACGCCTTGGCGACCACGTCGGGCGACCCGGTGACCAAGACAGAGTCGCCCGATCCGATCTCGGAAAGCGCGCGTTCGAAGGCTTTCGCGGCTGAGCGCAGGTTGCCGGAACCGTAATCGACGATGGCGACGCTCATGGCAACACCCCTTCCGCGGCGGTGCGGTCGCCGTCGATATAACGGCGCAGCGCCGCGTCCGCATCGGACCCGGAGGCGATGCCGGCGAAGCGAAAGTCGGCCCGGTCCAGGGTCCAACGCCGGAGATCATTGCCGATCAGGCCGACGACTACGGCCAAACCAATCGTCACCGCCGACTGGCCGAGATGCCCGGAAATCAGGGTCTGGGATATCATCTGGACAGCCAAGGTCGCGGCCAGCAGCAGGGCACCGGCGACCCACAAGCGGTTCCAGAAGGCCCACAGGATGCCGAAGAAAAAGGCCGGCCAGCTGAAGCCCTCCTTGACGACGGCGATGTCCCGGTCCGGGTCGAGACCGTCGCGCCTGAGATGGATGGTGAAGATCTTCATCCTTGTCTACCGTTCGGGCCGGTGCCGGCCTGCCTAAAGGGAACCGCCGAGCGTGCCCTTGGTCGAGGGAATGGCGTCGGCCTTGCGGGGATCGATTTCGATGGCCTGTCGAAGGGCGCGGGCCAGGGCCTTGAAGCAGGACTCGATCTTGTGGTGGTTGTTGTCGCCGTACAGGACCTCCACATGCAGTGTGATTCCAGCAGCTTGTGCGAAGGCCTGAAACCATTCCTTGAACAGTTCGGTATCGAAGTCACCCAATTTCGGCTGCGTGAACTCGACCCGCCAGATCAGATAGGGGCGCCGCGATACATCGAGGGTGACGCGGCTCAGCGTTTCGTCCATGGGGATGGTCGCCGCACCGTAACGCGTGATGCCCTTGAGGTCGCCGAGGGCCTCGGCGACCGCCTCGCCAATGACGATGCCGCTATCCTCGGTCGTGTGGTGGAAGTCGATGTGCAGGTCGCCACGGGCGCGGACGGTCAGGTCGATGAGGCTGTGACGCGACAACTGCTCGAGCATGTGGTCGAGAAAACCGATTCCCGTATCGACCTCGTAGGTCCCGCTTCCATCCAAGTCGACGCGCGCCTCGATGGCGGTTTCCTTGGTTTCCCGGCGCACCGTCGCCGTTCGCGACGACCGATCGGCGGCCGGTTTCGGCGGAAGCGTCGAAACAGGCGTCTGGTTTTCCAGAAGATCGGCAGGCAGACAGGACAGGCCCTCGGCGATGCGCTCCATCCAATCCTGGGTCAAGCGCCGGCGCCCGGCCTCCAGGTGGCCGAGCTGTTGTGCCGTGGTGCCAATGCGCCGGGCCAGTTCCGTTTGGTTCAGGCCCTGTTGTTCGCGCAGGTATTTGATTCTGTTTGACATGGCGTTATTCTAAACAAAATGTAGGGCATTACCACACAAAATGTTTTGGTCGGTCGGTGGGGGCCCCAGCGGCCCCGTCAGGGCCTTACGATCCCATCCCGGCCGACGGCGGGGCTGTCTTAGCAGGAACCTGCCCCCAGGACCAGACCGTTGCGCCGGCGCTTCACAATTCTAAATCTATCGGTATAGTCCGTGGCCGGCGGAGCCGGCGGCGGCGGACCGACGCTCATAAGGCTTCCAGTTTTTTCCGACGGGGACATTGCGAATGAACGACAACCAACGCACGGGCTGGCACGCAACGACCATCCTCGCTGTGCGCAAAGGAGATCAGGTGGTCGTCGCTGGCGACGGCCAGGTCAGCCTCGGCGATACGGTAATCAAGGCCAACGCGCGCAAGGTCCGGCGCCTCGCCGACGGTGCCGTCATCGCCGGGTTCGCCGGTGCCACGGCCGACGCCTTCACGCTCTTCGAGCGACTCGAGGGCAAGCTTGACCAATACCCGAAACAGTTGACCCGGGCCTGTGTCGAAATGGCCAAGGATTGGCGCACGGACCGCTACTTGAGGCGCCTCGAGGCCATGATGGCGGTCGCCGACAAGGAGGTGTCCCTGGTCCTGACCGGCACCGGCGACGTGCTCGAGCCTGAGGACGGCCTGATCGGCATCGGGTCCGGCGGTAACTATGCCCTGGCCGCGGCCCGCGCCCTCATCGACCGTGACGACATGGACGCCGAGGCCATCGCGCGGCGCGCCATGGACGTGGCCGCCGAAATCTGTGTCTATACCAACGCCAACATCATCATCGAGACGCTATGACCACCAGTTTTACCCCCCGCGAGATCGTTTCCGAACTCGACCGCTTCATCGTCGGCCAGGACGACGCCAAAAAGGCCGTCGCCATCGCGCTTCGCAACCGCTGGCGGCGCCAGCAGTTGGAAGAGGGCATGCGCGAGGAGGTGCTGCCCAAAAACATCCTGATGATCGGGCCGACCGGGGTCGGCAAGACGGAGATCGCCCGGCGCCTGGCCCGCCTGGCGCAGGCTCCGTTCGTCAAGGTCGAGGCCACCAAGTTCACCGAGGTCGGCTACGTCGGCCGCGACGTCGAACAGATGGTCCGCGACCTGGTCGAGTTCGCCATCCATATGATCCGCGAAAACCACCGCAAGGCGGTGACCGCCAAGGCCGAACTGCAGGCCGAGGAGCGGGTGCTCGACGCTCTGGTCGGCGAAAACGCCGGGCGCGAGACACGTGAGAAATTCCGCAAGATGCTGCGCGACGGCCAGCTCGGTGACAAGGAGATCGAGGTCCAGGTCAGCGACAGTGGGTCCGGCGGCATGCCGACCTTCGAGATCCCCGGCATGCCCGGTGCGTCGATGGGCATGATCAACCTCAACGACATGCTCGGCAAAGCCTTCGGCGGTCAGACCAAGCCGAAGAAGATGACCGTCGAGGAGTCCTATGAAATCTTGATGGCCGAGGAGAGCGACAAGCTCCTGGACGAGGACAAGGTTGTTAAGGAAGCCACCGAACTCGTTGAAAACAATGGTATTGTCTTCATCGACGAAATCGACAAGATCACCGCCCGCTCGGAACGCATCGGCGCCGACGTCAGCCGCGAGGGGGTGCAGCGCGACCTCCTGCCGTTGATCGAGGGCACCTCGGTGGCGACCAAGCACGGCACCGTCAAGACCGACCACATCCTGTTCATCGGTTCGGGCGCCTTCCACCTGGCGAAACCGGCCGACATGCTGCCGGAACTGCAGGGCCGGCTGCCCATCCGGGTCGAGCTGGATGCCCTGACCCGCGACGATTTCGTGCGCATCCTAACCGAGCCGGAAGCCAGTCTGATCAAGCAGTACACGGCCCTCATGGCGGTCGAGGAGGTGACCATCGAGTTCACCGAGGACGGCATCGGCGAGATCGCCGATCTGGCCGCCGAAATTAACGAGGGCGTCGAGAACATCGGGGCCCGGCGCCTGCACACGGTGATGGAGAAGCTGCTCGAGGAGGTCAGTTTCAATGCCTCCGAACGCTCCGGCGAGACCGTCGTCATCGATGCCGGCGTGGTCCGCGATCGGGTCGGTGATCTCGCCAAGAACGCGGATCTGTCGAAATTCATCCTTTAAGTGTTGATTTTCATGGCAATAGGAAGTTTACCTAAAGCGAAAGATCGGTAAACTGGGCCAACCTAATGAGTTGGACCGCCAAAGGGACTGTTTCGGCTTTGGATTTCGGCCAGAATCCAGTCGATGGTTTCTTCATCCAGTTCATGAATTTTCTCGGCTAAGATATTGGCAAGCCGCGTTGCCTTGGGGCTAAGACCGGCCGTATCGACGGTCACCCGGGGATGCGAGATGTCGGCGAGACGCTTGAGCTCTTCCGCCTGGTCCCACATGAGCTCGAAATAGCCGCAGACCTGCTGCACCAGCCCGGAACCGGGGCGCCCGCGGTGGCCGTGTTCGAGGGCCGAGAAATAGGCCGACGACACGCCGAGATCCTCGGCCATACGTTTGAGGGTGATGCCCCGCTGTTTACGGTACTCGCGGACCTTGGCACCGAACGGTGTCATGGGCGCCTCCGCTTCAAGAGAACGTAAAGCGCACCCTCGCCGCCATGCTGGCGGGCGGCGTAGGAAAAGCCCTTGATCCAGTCGCGCACCGGCGCCTCGTTGAGCCAGCGCGGTACGGCCCGGCGCAAGACGCCCTCGCCACCTTCCAAGCGCGACCCCTTGCCGGTGATGACCAGCACCGTGCGACGGCCGTCGTCCCGAGCGCGCGCCAGGAAGGTGAACAGCCGGCGGTGGGCTTCGGCCTGGGTCATGCCGTGCAAATCGAGGCGGCCCTCGATGGTCACACGGCCGCGCCGCAGGTTGGTCTTGTCCCGCCGTTCCAAACCCGGGCCTTTGCCATGGTCGAAGTCAGGCGAGGGCTTGGGAACACGATTAAGACCAGATGAATGATCTAATTTTCGATTTTTTTGGGGATTTTCACGGGTTCCATCCGGATCGGCGGCAACGGCTGGTTTGCGCGTTCGATTCTTCTTGGTTAAAGGCAACGGATTGACCGTCTCCGTAAAAGATCTCCAAAGATCGGCCTCGGTCGCGGCGAGTCCTCGCTCATTAAGATTAGAGGACTGATCCAAATGACTACGTTTCCGGCTTTTCATCTTCGACCACGATGATATGAAGCCGCTGAGGGCCATGAGCCCCCAGCAGAAGTGTTTGTTCGATGTCGGCAGATCGTGACGGGCCCGTGATGAAATTCACGGTTCGCGGCATGAAACGGTCTTCCGGAGCGACCGTTCCCCGTAATCGCTGCCAAACCTCTTCGTAGGTCCCGGCCATGTCCGATGCGGCGACTACCATGATGGCGTTCGGCGGCAGGAAATGGAGCGTCGTCGGGTCTTGCGGTCCCGAACAGGCGATCAGGGTGCCGGTCTCGGCAACGCCGGCGAAAGCCTCGGTGACGCTGACCAGGTCGGAGTCCGCAGCCGCCCCGGGCTCGACCTCGAGCAGGGTTTCGGCCCAGGCATAATCGGACAGGGACGGCGCGATCTTGACCCGGGTGCCCAAGTTGGACGCTTTGACATAGCGCGCCACCTCGCCGGGCACGTTCGCCGTCTCGGATACCCGGGCGACCGTGGCGTCGACTTTTTCCGCCTCTGTCTGAAAAAGCGCGAGGCGCTGGGCGAGGTCGATTTGTCCGCGCTTGGGCACCAGATTGGCCGGGTGGTCGCGCAAACGGCGGTCGACGGCCGCCATCGATGCTTCGCCGCCGTCTTCACGGGTACGAGTTTCGCGAACGCGACGAATCTTGCCGAGGATGTCGTCCCGACCCGTCGCCTTTGCATGGTTCGGGCCCGCCGTCATCGGCCGCGCCCCCGCAGCCACTCGCCGCTGGCGTCGCCGCGCGGGCCGCGGTGATACTGGCTGATGAAGCTGTCGCCCTGGGGCACCGGAAAATCGCGGGCCGCCGTCCACCCGCCGGCCAGCGGCAACCAGCTAAAGCGGCCGCGGCGGCGCCCGAAAGCGCCCAGCAACGCAATCACGGAACCGGCGAGCCTATTGTAAAGGGCCGGCCGCTGGGCCAGGAGCGCCCACAGACCGAGGCCGAAGCGGCTGACCGTGCCGGTGCCGCCCGTTTCGAATTGCCGTTGGCGCCAGGCCCGGAGCATGCGCGGGATCGGGATCCGCATCGGACAGACGTTTTCGCAGCGCCCGCAGAGCGTCGAAGCGTTGGGCAGGTGGCCGGCCTCGTCGATGCCGATCAGGCCCGGGATGAGGACCGCCCCCATGGGGCCCGAATAGACCCATCCGTAAGCGTGGCCGCCGATCGTTTTGTATACGGGACAATGATTGAGGCAGGCGCCGCAGCGGATGCAGCGGAGCATCTCCTGGAATTCCGTGCCCAAGAGCTCGGTGCGTCCGTTGTCGAGCAGCACCACGTGGTATTCCTCCGGGCCGTCGAGGTCGCCGGGCCGCTTGGCGCCGGTGCAGAACGTCGTGTAAACGGACATTTCCTGACCGGTGGCCGACCGGGCCAGCACCCTGAGGATGGTCGTCGCGTCCTCGAGCGTCGGCACGATCTTCTCGAGGCTGGCGATGACGATGTGAACCCGGGGCAGGCCATAAGTGAGGTCAGCATTGCCTTCGTTGGTGACCAGGATGTTGGAGCCGGTCTCGGCGATCAGCATGTTGGCGCCGGTGAGACCGACATCGGCGGCCAGGAATTTTTCACGTAATTCATGGCGCGCCTCTTCCAGAAGGGCCCGTGGCTCGTCCAGCGGACGGTCCTCCGGAAGGTTCGCGTGACACTTTCGGAACGTATCCGCAACCTGTTGTTTAGACAGGTGAATAGCCGGTGCGATGATGTGGCTCGGCGGGTCCTTTCGGAGCTGGATGATGTATTCGCCGAGATCGGTTTCGATGGGTGTGACGCCGTTGTCGTCGAGGAAATCGTTGATGGCGATCTCCTCGCCGATCATCGATTTGCTCTTGGTAATCGTCTTCGCGCCGGCGTCGCGGCAGATCCCGAGAATGGCCTGGCGCGCCTCCTCGGCATCGCGGCACCAGTGGACTTGGCCCCCTTCGGCGACGACCTTTTCCTCGAAACGCTCGAGGTAGAGATCGAGATTGTCGAGAACGTGGTTCTTGATGGCCCGCGCCTGGTCGCGCAGGGCCTCGAATTCCGGCAAACGTGCCGCCGCCTGCAAGCGCTTGACCGGAAATCCTCGGGTCAGCTTGTAGAGGGCGTTCTGCAGGTTGCCGTCCTCGAGGGCCTCGCGGGCGTTTTCCTTGAAAGACCGGGTTTCGCTATCCATGGCCTAATCGTCCCCCGGGTCGATGGCTGTCGGATCGGGCGCAGCGCCGATTCCCGGTGTGTCGACGGCACCGGCCAGGATTTCCGCCACGTGGCGGACCGCCACCGTGCTGCCGCGCCGGGTCAGGCGACCACTGATGTTCATCAGACACCCGAGGTCACCGCCGAGCACCATATCGGCCCCCGTCGCCAAGACATCGTCGACCTTGGCGTCGACCATGGTCCCGGAAATATCCGGATACTTGACGCAGAAGAGGCCACCGAAGCCGCAGCAAGTCTCCGCCTCTTCCCCTTCGATCAAGGTCACACCGCTGACCTTGGAGAGCGCTTGGCGGGGCTGTTGTTTGATGTTGAGCTCCCGCAACCCGGAACACGAGTCATGATAGGTGACGGCACCATCGTAGTTGGCATGGAAATCGTCGACCCCGATCACATCGACCAAGAATTGGATCAGCTCGCAGGTCTTATTTGCGAGCTTCTCGGCCCGCGGGGCCCAATCCGCATCGTCGGCGAAAAGGGCCGGATAATGGTGTTTGATGGTGCCGCCACATGACCCCGACGGTACGACGACATAATCGAACCCTTCGAATACGGCGATGACCTGGCGCGCTATGGGTCTCGCGTCACCGGAATCCCCTGAATTATAGGCGGGCTGGCCGCAGCAGGATTGCTCGCGCGGCACCTCGACCCGGCATCCGGACCGCTGCAGGAGGTCGACCGCGGAAAACCCGACGCTCGGCCGAAAAAGGTCGACCAGGCAGGTGGCGAACAGGCCGACGCGGGGTCCCTCGGCGGACGGTTGATCGGAAGATTGGGTTGTCATGGTTGGGGAAGAATGGGCTTTTCGGTGGCCGATGGCAAGATGCCATGGCACGGGAAATCCGCGCGCTGACACCTTTTCCTAAAGGGCCCGGGTTTCGGCTATCCGGTCGGGCGGGCGCCCGGCACCCGGTTCTTCGGCAACAGGATGAAAAACAGGCCGTCTTCCTTCATCAGGCCGGCCTTCAGGGCCGCCTCCGACCCGTGGCCCCAATAAAGATCGCCGCGCACCGGGCCCTTGATCGCCGAACCCGTATCCTGGGTGACGACCAGGCGGGTGAGCCGCTGCTTGCGCACCGCCGGGCCCGGGTCCGTCGTCACCAGCCACAACGGCACCCCGAGCGGCAGATAGGCCCGATCGATGGCCAGTGAGCGGCCCGGCGTCAACGAAACGCCCTGAGCGCCGACGGGACTGTCCGAATCCATGACACGAAAGAAGATGAAGGATTTGTTGGTCCGCATGACCTGGGTTCCGGCCACCGGGTTGGCCTCGAGCCAGGCTCGGATGGCCGGCATGGTGACGTCGTCGAGACTCATGATGCCGCGGGCCACCAGTTCGCGGCCGATGGCCGTGTAGCGCCGGCCGTTGCGCCCGGAATAGCCGAGACGAATATGGGACCCGTCGGGCAGCTTGACGCGCCCCGATCCCTGGATGTGCAGCACGAAGGCATCGATGGCGTTGTCGACCCAGATAATCTCGAGCTGGCGACCCTTGAGGGCGCCGTCCTCGATCTCGCCGCGCGCCCAGTAGGGGCGGAACCGGCCGTTCTCGAGCCGACCGGCGATCTGCTCGCCGCCCCATTTGTCGTCGAATTCACCGAGATCGGCCGAAATCAAATCCTCGGGGCGGGCATAGATAGGGACGGCATAACGCTGGTCCGGTGTAAAGGAGCCGTTCAATACCGGTTCGTAGTAGCCGGTGATCAAGCTGCGCGTTTTGAGGTTGTTCCTGACCGTATAGGGTTGGAACCGCGATTCGAAAAAATACCGGGCCTCGGGGCCGTTGCCCGGCCGCACCAACCGGGCCGATTGGCAAAGATTCGCCCAGTCGCGGCCGATACCGAATTCTCTTCTTTCTCCGATCGCCTGATCGGGCGGAAGCTTTTCGAGTTTCTCACAGGACTTAAGGAATACGGGCAGGGCGGCACCGACATCGTCCGACTTCCACCCTTGGAGATTATTGAATTCGACCGGAAATAAAAAAAGCTGGGTTTTCTCGGGCGGCGGTTGCGGAACGGCAGCCGGCGGCAGCTGTTTCAAAACTGCCCCGCATCCGCTTATCCAGGCAACGGAGAGGACGGCCAGCGCTGTCCGGAGGCCGCGGAAGCGCCGTCCCGGTTCAGTCAAGGCTGCAGGTCGCAACGAGTGCCCAGTTGGGGTCGCGCGATTGCGTGTCGCGGGAGAACGTCCAGAAATCGGTGACCGAGACGACGGCATTGGGGTCGCCCTCGACGACGTCGCCGTTCTCGTCACGCATGACGTTGATCTGCTCGGTGACGAACTTGACCGTCACGTTGGCGACCTTGCCCTCCATATAGGCCTCGACGATCTCGGACGCGCTGATGCCGACCAGCGTGTCCTCCATGACATGGCCAGCCCGCTCGCGGTCCTTGATGACGGTGGCGAAGTTGGCGAAGACATCGTCGTCGAGCAGGGGCCTCAGCGTATCCGTGTCGCCGGACGAGTAGGCGTTGAGGACCATCTCGAAGGCGACGCGGGCGCCAACGACGAAGTCCTCCTCGTTGAAGGACTTGTCGGCCCGGTGGATCTGCATGAAGCCGGCACCGAGCGCGCTCTCGCCGTCGGTCACCGTTGTGTCGCCGAGATAGCCGTCGGGCTCCGTCTCGAACCCGCTGTCCGGCCCTTCGCGGTGGGGCAGCGGGACCACGTTGTCGTTGCTGTCTTCCTGTCCGGCTTCTTCGTCCCGCCTGAAGGGATCGGGATATCCGCCCTCGTGGCCATCGCGCCGACCGAGAACGTTGCGCAGCCGCAATATCAAAAAGGCCGCGATCATGCCGAACAGGATGATGTCGATGAATTGGAAACCGTTGCCCATGGCGGATTTGCCTGTTTGGTGGCCCGTTCAGTGGCCCGTTAAATGGCCCGTTAAATGGCCCGTTAAATGGGACGACCGGGTGGACCGACCGGATGCCCTAGTCTAAAGATAAAACGCGTTATCCACACGTTAGCGGCTTCACCCGCCGAGGTCCACAGGCCTTTCGCCGATCCAGCGTCGGGCCTTGCTCACGCCGGGACGGCTGCCGCAAACGGTACATAGGCCGAATGGAGGCAAAGGGCAAGTATGGGCCTGATCATTCTCGCTGCGCTGGTGATCACGCCGATCGTCGAGATCGCCGTCTTTATCGAGATCGGCGGCCGCATCGGTGTCGGCAACACCGTCGGGGTCGTGTTGCTGACGGCCCTCGCCGGCACCGCCCTGTTACGCCACCAGGGATTGGCCGTGCTCAGGCGTGCCCAGGAAACGCTGCACGCCGAGCGCTTTCCCCTCGACGAGGTGTTCGAGGGACTATGCCTTTTGGTGGCAGGCGCGCTTCTGTTGACGCCCGGGTTCGTGACCGACGGCTTCGGGTTCCTGCTGTTCCTGCCGCCGTTCCGCCGCGCGCTCCGCGCCGTCGCCGTCAATTACCTCTCGACCCATGGGACCATCGTCACCGACGGGCCCCAATCACAACCGTCCGGCCGCGGAACGGTCATCATCGACGGCGAGTTCGAAGATGTCACCGCACACGACCGGCCAACGGAAAATCCGGCGGGCGACGAGCCGCCGCGCCTCGAAAAATAGCTCATCCTTTCGGGGTCGGCCTTTTTTACTCAGCGCGGGCCAATGGCGTTGACGGACGTCGGCTGGAAGAGGATGCTGTCGGTAACGCTTTTTTACAAGGACCGGCAAGATGACACAGGCGATGGAGCGCGACCTCGTTTGGTCAGATGATTTCCTGATCGGAATCGAGGAGCTGGACTACGAACACCGCAACCTCATCGATAACATCAACGAACTGCATGACGAGTTGCTCGAGCAGGTGGACATGGACCGCGTCGCCGACACGTTGGGCAGCATTCATGCCCGCATTCAGGCGCATTTCGCCCTCGAGGAGCATTTCATGCAGTCCCGCAAGTATCCCCATTTCGACGAACACAAAGCGGAACACAACAAATTACTCGACGAGTATACGGAACGCATGACCAAGTTCCGTCGCAATCCCAATCTCGACGACCGCCGCGCCATGGAAGAGGTCCTGCGCAAATGGATCCTCCATCACATCCTGACCAGTGATAAGAAAATGAGCCTGATGGTGGGTCCCGGCAGCTGATCGAAGCCGCATCGGGCGCCGCCGACCGGGTCCGCACGCCGGCAATCGGCGATGCCCTCGTTGACCGCGACGAAACGGTTGTTCCGGCTGGTTTTCCATGTTAGCCACTGTTGCCCTCATCAACCGGGAGAAACGAAATGGCGGACGAAACCGAAACCCCCGAAGGCGCAGCCGGCCCCGGGCCGGAACTACAGCCCCTCGTTATCAATGCCCAGTACATCCGGGACCTGTCGTTCGAGGTGCCGTCCGCGCCCGGTATTTTCCAGTTGATGCAGCAGACGCAGCCCGACATCCAGCTCAACATCAAGGTCGACAGCAACAAGCTCGAAGATCCCGGCAATGTCTTCGAGGTGATCTTGTTGATGGAGGCGACGGCCAAGGTGGGCGACGATATCGCCTTTATCCTTGAGCTCGAATACGCGGGGCTGTTCACCCTCAACGTGCCTGAGGAACACCTTCAGCCCATGGTCTTCATCGAGTGCCCCAGGCTGTTGTTCCCTTTTGCCCGCAACATTCTCGCCGAGATCACCCGCGACGGCGGTTTTCCGCCGCTGATGCTGTGTCCCGTCGACTTCGTCGCCATGTTCCAGCAGGAAATGCAAAACCAGGACGGCACAGACGCCGAGGCAGTCTCCTAGGATTTGCTTCGCCGCCGTCCGAACGACGGAAATCGATTGATGGGCGATCGGGCCGACCGATCGGCCGGTCCTATTCGGGTACCAGCCACAAAGGGTCCTTGATCTTCTCAAGAAAAGCCCGGTGTGCGGACTCTTCTTCCGGCGTCGCCGCGTGGGGCCGTGCCGCCCGGTGGTTTCGCTCGCTGACGACTGCCGCCTCGGCCGCCTTGGCCTCTTCTGCCAATTCCAGGTCCGGCTGACGACCACCGATCAACTCCAAATAGACATCGGCCAGCAACCGGGCGTCCTTGAGGGCCCCGTGCAGTTCCCGGTCAGAGTTGTCGATCTGGAACCGTTTGCACAATGCATCCAGGTTGGCCGGCGCGCCGGGGAACTTTCGCCGGGCGATTTGAACGGTGTCGACGGCGCGAGCCTTGCCCAGGGCATCTCGCCCAAGTGCTTGAAGCTCGGCGTTGATGAAGCCCATGTCGAATTCCGCATTGTGGATGACCAGCTGAGAGTCCCTGACGAAGGCCAGGAAATCGTCAGCGATCGCCGCGAAAACCGGGTGGCCGCTCAGGAATTCCTGGGACAGGCCGTGAACCCGATAGGCCTCGTCGGGCATGTCCCGTTCCGGGTTGATGTATTGGTGATAGCTGTTCCCGGTGGCGACATGGTTGACCAGCTCGACGCAGCCGATCTCGACGATGCGATGACCGCTTTTGGGATCGAGACCCGTGGTTTCCGTATCAAGGACGATTTCCCGCATGATGTCCCTTACCTGATTTGGCTGCCGGGGCGAATCCTCCGGATCGCGGCCGGCAACGGTGGCCAATGGTGACCCTCCCAGGTCCGGGTCTCGGCAATGATCTTACGGATTGTGCGTAAACTCTCAAGGCGCCCGTTGCCGCTTTCGATGATGAAATCGGCGCGTCGGCGTTTGACCCGGTCGGGGACCTGTTTGGCCAGGATGTCCTGGAATTTGCCTTCGCTCATGCCGGGACGGGCCAGCACCCGGTGGCGCTGGACGAAGGCCGGCGCCGACACGACGACGACGGCATCGACCCGTCTGTCGCCGCCGGTTTCCAGGAGCAGGGGAATATCGAGGACGACGATCGGTGCCCGGTCGGCCGAGGCGTGGCGCAGGAAGGCCCGTTCGCTACGGCGAACCAATGGATGAAGAATGCCTTCCAACGCATTGAGACTTTTTTCATCTCCGAACACTCGGTCGCCGAGCTGGCGGCGGTCGATGACGTCGTCGTCGACGGCGTCTGGAAAGCGCTCGGCAATGGCCGCGAAGGCTGCTCCGGCCGGCGCCATTAGGGCATGAACGGCGGCGTCGGCATCATGCACCGGGACGCCTAACCGCCGGAAGGTCGCGGCGGCCACGGTTTTTCCCATGCCGATGGATCCGGTGAGGCCGAGGATGACCATGGCCTTAACCCGCCGCCTTAACCGGCCAGGCCCGAGAGAACGAAGGACCGAAGCTCGGTGTCGACCTCGGGCTCGTAGCCGAACCATTGGGCAAATCCGGGCCTCGCCTGATGGAGCAGCATGCCGAGGCCGTCGACGGTTGGATTACCCCGCGTTTGGGCGTCGCCCAACAATTTGGTCTTAAGCGGTGTATAAATGATGTCGGTGACCAGGGCGTTACCGGGCAGGGCTTCCAGATTCAGGTCGAGAGACGGCGTGCCGGACATGCCCTGGGTCGTCGTGTTGACCAATAGGTTGGTTCCACCAAGGCTCTCGGTCCGTTCCGGCCAGGGAATTACCGTGATCGGCCCCCCGAGATCACGGGCCAGGGTCTCGGCCCGTTCGTAGGTCCGGTTGGCCAGCCTGACCTCGGGAACGCCGGCATCGACGAGCGCCACGATGACCGCCCGGGCTGCGCCGCCGGCGCCGATAACGACAGCCGGCCCCCCGTCGGCCCGCCACGCCGGCGCCTCCTGGGTCAGGTTCTCGAGAAAGCCGAAGGCGTCTGTATTGCTGCCCCGCAATCGTCCCTCCGGGGTCACGAAAACCGTATTCACGGCGCCGATCCTCTTGGCCAGAATGTCGACCTCGTCACAAATGGCGAGCGCGGCTTCCTTGTGGGGTACGGTGACGTTGGCCCCAAGAAAACCGAGTTTCGGCAAGGCCCGAAGCGCCGTCTCGAAGTCATCGGGTTCGACGGCGAGCGGCACATAGGCGCCATCGATACCATATCGTTGGAGCCAGAATCCGTGCAGGCGCGGTGACAAGGAATGGCCGACAGGCCATCCGAAGACACCGGCCAGCTTAGCCTTTCCCGTTATCGGCATGGCATTCTCATGGTTCGGCGATCCCGATTTGGCGCAGGAAACCCAGAAGCGGCAGCAGGGGAAGACCGAGGACCGTAAAATAGTCACCGTCGATGCGTTCGAAAAGCTGTGCGCCCGGTCCTTCCAAACGATAGGCACCGACCGATTCGAGGATTTCACCACCGCTGTTGCCCAGGTATTGGCTGAGAAAACGGTCGCTGAAATCGCGCACGGTCATTTTCGCCGTTTCCTCCCATGACCAAATCCGTTCGCCGTTGCGGACGATGGCGAGGCCATTGACCAGATGGTGGACTTTTCCGCGAAAAGCCCGCAAGTGTTCGGCAGCCTCGTCACGGTCTCGCGGTTTGTCATACCAAGTTCCGCCGAGGTCGAGGATTTGATCAGCTCCGAGCACATAGGCGCCGGGATACCGCGCCGACACCGCGGACGCTTTCGCTTCGGCCAGTTCGAGTACAGTTTCCCCGACCGAACGGCCGACGGCGCAGGATCGGTCCTTAGTCAGCTGTTCATCGATATGGGCCGGTTCGATATCGAAAGACAGACCGGCGTTTTTGAGGATCTCGGCGCGCGATCGGCTCTGCGAAGCGAGGACAAGGCGATGGTTCGGGCTCAGGAGAGGGTCTCCCGTTTCTCGTTGTAGAGTTGCATGATCGCCGATGCCGTTTCTTCGATCGATTTACGGCTGACGTTGATGACCGGCCAATCGTGTTTGGTGAACAGGCGGCGCGCGTCATTGATCTCCTTGGAGACCATGTCGAGATCCACATAATCCGTGTTTTCGTCCTGGTCGAGCAGCTTGAGGCGCTGGCGGCGGATTTCAACCAGGCGTTTCGGGTCCTTGGTCAGGCCGACGATCAGGGCGTGATCGGCCTCGTACAGAGCCTCGGGGATCGGGCAGCCGGGAACGAGCGGTATGTTCGCAGCCTTGAGACCGCGGTTGGCCAGGTAGATACAGGTCGGTGTTTTCGATGTGCGCGAAACGCCGAGCAGAATGATGTCGGCCTGGGTCAGGTCCCAGGTCGACTGTCCGTCGTCATGAGCGAGCGCGAAATGCATGGCGTCGATGCGTTCGAAATACTCCGCATCGAGGGTGTGCTGGCGGCCGGGTCGGGCCTTGATTTCCGTGTCGAAGTATTTAGCGAGTGCGGTGACGACGGGATCGAGCAGCCCGATGCAGGGCACGTTGAGGCGCCGGCATTCCTCCTCGAGGGCGGCGTGGACTTCTTGGTTGACCAGCGTGTAGAGAACGAACCCCGGGTTCTCCTTGATCGCCTCAATAACCCGTTGGACCTGTTCGCGGGACCGCACCATGGGCCAAAGGTGCTCTTCCGTCTCGATGTCGTCGAACTGCACCAACGAGGCACGCGCTGCCGTACAGATGGTTTCGCCGGTCGAGTCGGAAATCAGATGAAGGTGAAAAGGATCCATTCGTCAGGGTGCTCCGCTCTTCCGGATAGAATGTGGATAATTAGTCATTTTCGAGAGATCAACGATTTAATGCCCACAAACCCCTTCGTCATACCCCCGGTAACCCGGAACCACCGGGATTTTCCCCGGTCTCTTGATAAATTTCGATCGTCCAGAACTGTCCCCATGATTCACGGAATTATTGGTCCGATTGTCCCGCTTGGCCGGCTCTTGAAATCATCCAGAACCGTAAAAGGATCCCTCGATCGTCCACAGGATTTGTCCATGGCGACCTGGCCCTTTGCAGGCCGTGAAGGAATCGGGATAACTCATTAATCCCCGTTATCCACGCCCCCAACAAATGCAACAATCTTTTCTTATTATTTATATACATTATTAAGGAGGTTCGCCCATGTGAGCCTTTCCTCAGGGAATCCGTCATGCGTACCGATGACAAGAGAATGATCCAAGCGCTCCGGCGGCAACCCCTCGACCGTCCGCCGTTTTGGTATATGCGCCAGGCCGGACGTTACCTACCCGAATACCGGGAGATCCGGAAGAACGCGCGGAACTTCCTCGATTTCTGTTACACGCCGGATCTGGCGGTCGAGGTGACCTTACAGCCGTTGCGCCGCTACGCTATGGACGCGGCGATCTTGTTCTCTGATATCCTGGTCATCCCCGACGCGCTCGGCCAAAAGGTCGAGTTCCGCGAAGGTGAAGGACCGGTCCTGGAGCCGGTGCGTTCCGTCGAAGCGCTCGCCGGTCTCGACCGGGCCCGGGTGCTCGATCACTTGGGGCCGGTATTCGAGACGCTCGGCCGTTTGAGCCGGGAGATTCCAGAGGAAACGGCGCTCATCGGATTTGCCGGGGCGCCCTGGACGGTCGCCGTTTACATGGTCGAAGGCCGCGGCGGTATGGAATGCGGGACGGCGCGGACCTGGGCCTACCGTGACGCCGAGGGATTTCAGCAACTGATCGATCTCCTGGTCGATGCCACCGGTGATTATCTTTGCCAGCAGGTCGAAAGCGGCGCCGAAGTGATCCAGCTGTTCGACAGCTGGGCCGGTGTCCTCTCGGAGAGCCAATTCCGCCGCTGGGTCATCGAACCCAACCGCCGGCTTGTCGAGATCCTGAGGGCCCGCCATCCCGATGTCCCGGTGATCGGATTTCCCCGCAATGCCGGGGCCCTTTACGGGGAGTTCATCGAGGCGACGGGTGTCGACGGTGTCAGTCTCGACCATGGGGTTCCCTTGGACTGGATCCGCGATACGGTTCAGCCCCGATGTACGCCGCAGGGAAACCTGGACAACCATCTCCTGATCGCCGGCGGCGCCGAACTGGATCGGGCCGTCGAAGAATCGCTTCAAACGCTGTCCGGCGGTCCGTCGATCTTCAATCTCGGACACGGGATCCTGCCCTCTACACCGCCGGAACACGTGGCCCGGGTTTCTGAAATCATCCGGGGCTGGAGCCATGGCGGCACCTGAAACGCCTAATCGCAGGATCGCCGTGGTCCTGTTCAACCTCGGCGGACCCGACGATCCGGACGCGGTTCAACCCTTTCTGTTCAACCTGTTCAACGATCCGGCCATCATCGGCCTGCCCGGCCCCTTGCGTTGGCTGGTGGCGCGCCTGATCTCGAAACGCAGGGCCCCCATCGCTAAGGAAATCTATGCCAAGATCGGCGGAAAATCTCCGCTCCTCGAACTGACGGACAAACAGGCCCGTGCCCTTGAAGACCGCCTCGCCGGCCTTGGTACGGTCAAGGTTTTCGTGGCCATGCGCTATTGGCACCCCTTCGTCATCGAGGCGGCCGAACGGGTCCGCGATTTCGGAGCCGACGAGATCGTCCTGCTGCCGCTCTATCCGCAATTTTCGACGACGACCACGGGTTCGTCCCTGAAGGAGTGGTACCGAGCCGCGGATGTCGTCGGTCTGAGGGCGCCAGGCCGAGCGATCTGCTGTTACCCGGACGAGACCGGATGGATTACGGCGCAAGCATCTTTGATGGTCGATCCGCTGCGGCAGGCTTCAAAAGCCGGGTTTCCACGTGTCCTGTTTTCGGCCCATGGTCTGCCGAAGAAAATCGTCGACAAAGGCGATCCCTATCCCGGGCACGTCGAGCGGACCGCTCGGGCTATCGTCGATAACTTGAAGGACAACGTCATCACTTGGCCTGGCGAGGATTGGGTCGTGTGCTATCAAAGCCGTGTCGGACCGCTCGAATGGATCGGCCCGTCGACCGATGATGAAATCGGGCGGGCCGGAAAGGACGGCGTCCCGATGGTCATCGTTCCCCTCGCCTTCGTTTCCGAACATTCGGAGACGCTGGTCGAGCTCGACATGGAATATGCGGAACTGGCAGCCGAGGCTGGTGTCCCCGGATATTTCCGGGTGCCGACGGTCTGTGACCATGCCGACTACATTGCCGGTTTGGCAGCGATGGTAAAGATGGCCTTGACGGCCGACGAGCCCGTGATTGCCGGTGCCGACCCGGGGGCACCGGTGTGCCCGAAGACCACCGGGCCCTGCCCCTACCACTCGATGACGAGGTAAGTCCGTGCTGATCGAACTCTCCGGTACCGCCTATCTTTGGATCAAGGCCTTGCACATCATCAGCGTCATCGCCTGGATGGCCGGTCTGCTCTACCTGCCCAGGTTGTTCGTCTACCACACGGGTGCCGAACCCGGTTCCGACAAATCGGAAACCTTCAAGATCATGGAGCGGCGCCTGCTCCGGGCGATCATGAACCCGGCCATGATCGCGTCGTTCCTGTTCGGCGGAATCCTGTTGGCCAACCTGGCGGAAGGCTACTGGGAGGAAGGCTGGATCCACGCCAAGCTCCTGTTCGTCGCCGGGCTGGTCTGGGCCCACATGATGATGGCCCGCTGGCGCAAGGCCTTTGAGGCCGACGCCAACGAGAAGAGCGAGACATACTTCCGGGTCATGAACGAGGTGCCGACGGTGCTGATGATCGGTATCGTCATCTTCGCCGTCGTCAAACCGTTTTGACGTGGGCCAATCGTCAAACCGTTTTGAGGTGGACCAATCGTCAAACCGTTTTAAGGCGAATTCCAGCGATCCGAATCGCCATTGACAGGGTTGCGGCGTTTCGGTAATCCTCTTAGCCACCAAATCAAGTCCTACGCGTTCTACGCAATTTCATTCCCTTTACGGATTCTTTCGGGCGCCAAGCCTTTACTTTCCCGTTAGTGATTTGGGTTCCGACTTTTTCCCTCACGACCCGACTCTCTTTTCCCATCGACACCGAACCGGACAACGGCAATGAACCTCAAAGACCTGAAAGCCAAATCGCCCGCCGACCTGCTCGCCTTCGCCGAGGAGCTGGAAGTGGAGAACGCCAGCTCGCTGCGCAAGCAGGACATGATGTTCGCCATCCTCAAGCACCTGGCCGACGACGATGTCGCCATCTTCGGTGACGGAGTGCTGGAAGTCCTGCAGGACGGTTTCGGCTTCCTGAGGAGCCCTGAGGCCAATTACTTGCCGGGTCCCGATGACATCTACGTGAGCCCGAGCCAGATCCGCCGCTTTAGCCTGCGGACCGGCGATACGGTTGAGGGCCAGATCCGGGCACCGAAGGACGGCGAGCGCTATTTCGCGCTGCTCAAGGTCAATCAGGTGAATTTCTCGGATTCCGAAGACGTGCGCCACCGCATCAACTTCGACAACCTGACGCCGCTCTATCCGGACGAGCGCCTGACCATGGAGATCGACGATCCGACCCACAAGGACCCGACGTCGCGGGTCATGGACCTGATCACGCCCATCGGCAAGGGCCAACGCGCCTTGATCGTGGCGCCGCCCAGGACCGGTAAGACGGTGATGCTGCAGAACGTCGCCCAGTCGGTCGCCGCCAACCATCCGGAATGCTACCTGATCGTGCTCCTCATCGACGAACGGCCGGAAGAGGTCACCGACATGGACCGTTCGGTCAACGGCGAGGTCATCAGCTCGACCTTCGACGAGCCGGCCTCACGCCACGTGCAGGTGGCGGAAATGGTCATCGAAAAGGCCAAGCGGCTGGTCGAACACAAGCGCGACGTGATCATCCTTTTGGACTCGATCACGCGCCTGGCCCGCGCCTACAACACGGTGGTGCCGTCGTCCGGCAAGGTGCTCACCGGCGGTGTCGACGCCAATGCCCTGCAGCGCCCGAAGCGTTTCTTCGGGGCGGCGCGGAACATCGAGGAAGGCGGTTCCCTGACCATCATCTCGACGGCGCTCATCGACACCGGCTCGCGTATGGACGAGGTCATCTTCGAGGAGTTCAAGGGCACCGGCAACTCGGAAATCATCCTCGATCGCAAGCTATCGGACAAACGCACCTGGCCCAGTATCGACATCACCAAGTCCGGTACGCGCAAGGAAGAGCTGCTGGTCGATCAGGGCACGCTCTCGAAAATGTGGGTGCTCCGGCGCATCCTCATGCCCATGGGCGTCACCGATGCCATGGATTTCTTGCTCGACAAGCTCAAGATCTCCAAGAACAACGCCGACTTCTTCGATTCCATGAACAGCTGATCGTTCGAGCACCGTAGCCGCTTACGCTTCCGACGAACCGAACCACTTCACCTGTCTGCGGGCCTCCGCACGCGCCGCGTCTTCCGTTTCGAAGACCAGGCCGCCGTGGGCTGCGATGGCCCGCCAGCCATGGGGATCCTCCGGGTCGCGCCGGTACTCCTCGAAGCCGTAGGTGCCGTCAGGGCGCCGGAACAGGTCGACGCAACGGGAGCCGTCCGCCGTCTCGCTCGACTCGATGACGAGGTTTTTCGCACTCATAAGACTGAAACCGCTAGAAGGACGGCGGGAAAGACGGCGGGACTCGCGATACGGGAAACCGTTGCGGTTTCGAATCGGATAACGGGCCGTTGCGATTGCGAATCAATCGGCTCGGTCAGGGCATCAATACCGTCGATCCGGTGGTGTTGCGGGCCTCCAGGTCACGATGGGCCTGGGCCGTTTCGGCCAGCGGATAGGTCTGGCCGACGGTGATCTTGACGGCACCGCTCGACACCACGTCGATCAGGTCGCCGCCGCATTCGTCGAGAACCTGCCTGTTCCGGGTGTAGGTGGCCAACGTCGGGCGCTGCATGTAGAGCGATCCCTTGAGGCCGAGAATACCCGGATTGAAGTCGGTGATCGGCCCCGAAGCGTTGCCGAAGGTGACCAAGGTGCCGCAGGGCGCCAGACTGTCGAGCGACGCATCCAGGGTGGCCTGGCCGATGGAATCATAGGACACCGGCACGCCGGTGCCGTCGGTGATGTCGCGGACGCGCTCGGCGATGTTCTCGGTCTTGTAGAGGATGGTGTGATCGCAGCCATGGGCCTTGGCCAGGTCCGCCTTTTCCTCCGAACCGACGCAGCCGATGACGGTGGCACCGAGATGTTTGGCCCACTGGGTCAGGATCAGGCCGCCGCCGCCGGCCGCCGCCATTACCAATATGGTGTCACCGGACTGAACGGCGTAGGAACTCTTCAGGAGATAACGCGCCGTCATGCCCTGCAGCATCATCGCCGCGGTCGTCGCATCGTCGATGCTGTCCGGGATCGTGACCAGCCGGTCCGTACCCATGAGGCGGGCCTCCGAGTAAGCGCCGAGGCCCATGGCGTAGCCGACCCGGTCACCGGCGGCGAAGCCCTCGACGCCGTCGCCGACCGCCTCGATGACGCCGGCCCCTTCCATGCCGAGCGTCTTCGGCAGGTCGCCGAGGGGATAGAGGCCGGTACGCTGGTAGACGTCGATGAAGTTGAGGCCGACGGCCGTATGCTTGAGACGCACTTCGCCCGGCCCCGGGTCGCCGACGTCGACGTCTTCCCACTTCAGTTCCTCGGGCCCGCCATGGGCGTGGATGCGAATGGCTTTGGTCATTGTCTCCCCCTGATCTCGAATATCGATGAAATTTCCGTCATTGTGCGACCTGACCGAAGTGCCGACAAGAAGCGATCCGACACCAATCCGTTTCCGCGACGGCAACGGCCGACGTGACGGGAGGCCTTGCGTCCGACTGAAGTTGCCCTTACTGAATTCGCCGGCATTGCAGCGAAGGGGTATGACTATGCGCTGGTGGGTTTTTCTCGGTCTTCAGATTGTGATCATCGCGGCGGCGGTCGTCCTGGTGCGGATGCACGACGACCATGTCATCGTCGCCAAGAAACCGCCGCCGTCCATCGCCGAATGGTACAGGCCGGCAAGCAAACGGCAGGTCTGGCTGCACACCATGTTCGAGTTGCGCCGTGACATGCTGGCGGTGGAGACCTATGCGGTGGCGGAAGATGCGGCGAACCTTGAAAAATGGTCCGCCAAGCTGGACAAGGACTACCGCAAGATCGCCGCCATGGTGCCGGAATGGACACCGAGGCTGGATTTGAATGCTCTGGACATCCTACGCAACGTAGTCAGGGAGGAACGCTACAAGGACGTGGTTGGCGCTGTGGCAATCCTGGACGAGAGCTGCCGCTCTTGCCACGCCGACTTCCGCACCGTAACCGCCGCCCTCTACCGGGCGCCGGACTTCTCCGGGATGAAAGTCGGCGACGGGATACCGCTCAGCGAGCATATGGCCGCCCTCAGCCGCCAGGTCAATCACATCAAGATCGCCTTTGTCGACGGACGCGACGGAGACGCCCTGGCCGCCTTTGCCGATCTTAGCGCCGGCATGACCGAACTCGGCAGGACCTGCACCGCCTGTCACAACAAACTCGGCGAGAAGGCCTATCCCGACCCGGTCCTCGCTGACGCCCTGGAGACGTTGGGGCGGAACCTGAGGACCGGCGATTTGAGGTCTAAAGGCCGGTCGCTGGGCATGGTCGCCGTGTTGGGCTGTGCCCAATGTCACGGCACGCACAGACAGGCGTTTGATGCGAAGCTGCTGTTCGGTCGCGAGGCCGACTGGCCGGTGCTGCTCCGCCACCGGCTCTGGTGATCCAGCCTAGAGGAACGTTGGCCCGCCGGGTTCGGCGCCCTCGAGCCTGAGCAGGAACCGTTTGGTCTCCACACCCTCGCCGCCGGAATAGCCGGTGAGTTTGCCGCTGGCGCCGACGACCCGGTGGCAGGGCACGATGATGGGGATCGGGTTGTCGCCGCAGGCGGTGCCAACGGCCCGGGCGACGCCGCCGACCCCATCGGCGAGCTCGCCATAGGTCCGCGTCTCGCCGTAGGGGATTTCGGTCATGGCCCGCCAGACGGCGACCTGGAAGGGCGATCCGTCGAGGTCGAGCGGCAGGTCGAAGTCTTTGAGCTTGCCGTCGAAATAGGCGTCCAGCTGGCGGCGCGCCTCGTCGAGCAACGGCGATCCGTCACCCTCAAGCCCCCGGCCCCATTCGATCGCCGTCAAGGCGCCGCCGATCTCAAACAGGGTCAGGGCGCCGACCGGCGATGGGAAACTCAGCGAACGCACCGGTGGTCCCGGATTGTCCAGGGGTTCAGGCATCGACCCCCGCCTCGGCCAACTGTTGAGCCAGGTCTTCGGCTTCGGTGACCGGTAGGCCGCAGGTGGTGGCGATGCAGACGTAGGCCGTCGCCTTGCCGTCGATGGCGGTCTTGCCGGCGGCCGGGTGGCCGTCCGGCAGGGCCTGGTCGCCGTCGACGGTCATCAGGATGGCGGTCGGCGGCGCTGTCCGGAAATAGGCGCGCCTGAGGGCGGCAATGCCGTCGGGATCGGTTCCGATGAGCACGACCTGCACGGCCCGGTCCAGGAACTCGAAACCGGCCAGGATGGACAGGTGGTGGACGGCGCCTTGGATCTCCTTCGGCATCAGGGCCGTGATCAGGGCGTCGGCGCGTTCGCGGTAGGACCTGTTTCCGGTGATCAGGTAGAGCCGGGCCAGGACCTCCAGGATGGTCCCGTTGCCGGGCGGCGTGGCGTTGTCGTGGACGGTCTTCAGGCGCGCGATGACATCGCCGGTGTCGTCGGCGCCGAGGAAGTAGCCGCCGCCCTCGTCGTCCCAATAGTGTTTGTCGGCGACGGCGACCCAGTCGATGGCGTGATCCAGGTAATCGGCCGCTCCAGTGACCTCATGCAGGTTGAGGGCGGCGCGGGCCATGTTGGCGTAATCGTCGATGCTGGCCGGATGGTTGGCCCGGCCGGCGCACCAGGCATGCCGGAGGCGGCCGTCGACGGTCATCCTTTCGCGGACGAACAGATAGGCCTCGACGGCGGCTTGCAACCAGTCCGGCTCGTCGAAGACGGCGGAGACCCGGGAAAGGGCGGCGATCATCATGCCGTTCCAATCGGCCAGCACCTTGTCGTCGCGGCCCGGCGGCACTCGTTCGGCGCGCCGTTCGAGCAAGACCCGGCGCTGGGCGGCCAGGATCCGTTCGGCCTCGTCGCTGAGCAGCTCCAGGCGGCGCGATCGGTTGAGGATCGTCTTGCCCTCCCAGTTGCCGCCCGCGGTGACGTCGTAGACGGTCTTGAAGGGATCGCCGTCGTCGCCGAGAAGCGCGTCGATCTCGGCCTCGGACCAGACGTAGAAACGCCCCTCCTCCCCTTCGCTGTCGGCGTCGTAAGCACTGGCGAAGGCGAGGAGACCGTCGTCGCCGTTCCTGAGATCACGGAGTGCCCAGTCGACGGTCTCGCGGATGCGGGTCTCGTAGAGCGCCGAGTGGGTGGTCTTGCCGACCTCGGCCAGGAGCTCGATCAAGAGCGCATTGTCATAGAGCATTTTCTCGAAGTGCGGGGCCAGCCACACCTCGTCCGTCGAATAGCGTGCGAAACCACCGCCGAGATGATCATAGATGCCGCCCTGGCAGATATGATCGAGGGTCAGGGTGACGGCCTCGCGGTAAAGCGGCGAGCCGGCCCGTTTGTGGCCCCGCCAAAGAAAGGAGAACAAGGACGGCTGCGGGAACTTGGGGGCGCCGATGGTACCGCCCCGATGCGGGTCGATGGAGCGCAGCAATAGGGATGCGGTCTGATCGAGCACCTCGACCGAGAGCGCCCCGCCGCCTTCCGGTCGGGCCAGGCTCTTCAGTCCTTCGCGCAGCGCCTTGACGTTCTCGCCGATGCGCTCCGGGTTCTTCTTGAAGGTCGTGGAGATCTGCATCAGCAGGTCCGGGAATCCGGGCCGCCCGTACCGCGGCGACGGCGGGAAATAGGTGCCGCCCCAGAAGGGGTCGCCTTCGGGCGTCAGGAACATGGTCAGGGGCCAGCCCCCCTGCTCGCCCATCATGGCCAAGGCCGACTGGTAGATATGGTCGATGTCGGGACGTTCCTCGCGGTCGACCTTGATGTTTATGAACAACTCGTTCATCAGGGCGGCGATCTTCGGGTCTTCGAAACTTTCGTGAGCCATCACGTGGCACCAGTGGCAGGCGGCGTAGCCGACCGACAGCAGGATCGGCTTGCCGGCCTCCTGGGCGGCCTGGAAGGCGCCCTCACCCCAGACCTGCCAGTGGACCGGATTGTCCTGGTGTTGCAGCAGATAGGGTGAGGTTTCTTGGCTGAGGCTGTTTTGGTTCAAGGCGGTCCCCCGGATCGTATGGTGCCGACGGGGGCCGGTTGCCAGAAGTCCCGTCCTTGCTTACTTTGGGTAGGTTCCTCGGGAACACAACCACTTTTTCAACCGCCATGTCAGTCGCCATATCATCAGTCGGGGGGGTCCATGAAAATTAACGTCGATGTCGAATGTACACCGGAGGAAGCCCGCGCTTTCCTCGGCCTTCCCGACGTCAAGCCGATGCAGGACGCCGTGCTCGAGGAGATCGAGGACCGCATGCGCAAGAACCTCTCGGCCATGGATCCGGAGACCCTGTTCAAGACCTGGCTGCCCATGGGTGTGCAGAGCCTCGAACAGCTGCAGAAGATGTTCTGGTCGCAGATTGGCACGGCGACGGGTCAGAACGTTTCCGATGATGGGGACACGGACAAGTGACGGCGCGTGACGACGACCCGGCGCTTTTCTACGAGCGCCACGTGTTTTTCTGTGTCAACGAGCGCCCGGAAGGCCACCCGCGCGGCTGCTGCAAGGCCAAGGGTTCGGAGAAGCTTCGGAATTTTATGAAGGCGCGGGCCAAGGAATTGGAATTGGAACGAGTCCGAATCAATCAATTGGGCTGCCTGGACCGTTGCGAATTGGGGCCGACGATGGTGATCTACCCGGAAGGGGTTTGGTACAGATGCGAATCGATGGACGATGTGGAGCGCGTCCTGCAGGATCACCTGGTTGGCGGCGGCCGGGCGGCCGATCTGATGCTCGGACCGGACGAGTGACCCGACGGTCCGTCGCGCCCGGCCCTTGAGGCGGCGGACCGCGGGGCGGCCATGCGCTCGGAAACCATCTACGCACTGTCGAGCGGCGTCGGTAAAGCCGGTATCGCCGTGGTCCGCCTGTCCGGAAGCGAGACCCGCACCTGTCTGATCCGCCTCTGCGGCACCCTGCCCGAACCCCGGACCGCCACCCTGGCGGCGCTCCGTGACCCGGAAAGCGAAGACCTCATCGACAAGGGCCTGGTCCTGTTCTTCCCGGCGCCGCACAGCTTCAGCGGCGAGGACATGGCCGAGTTGCACGTTCACGGCGGCCGGGCCGTGCTCGACGGGGTGTTCGGGGTGCTGGCCGCCTTCGATGGCTGCGCCGCCGCCGAACCGGGCGAGTTCACCCGGCGCGCCTTCGAGAACGGCAAGCTCGACCTGACCGCAGCGGAGGGCATCGCCGACCTCGTCGAAGCGGAAACCGAGGCCCAGCGGCGCCAGGCCCTGAAGCAGATGGGCGGCGCCCTGACCGCTCTTCACGAGGACTGGCGGGCGCGGCTGATCGCCGCCGGGGCCCATGTGGAGGCGACCATCGATTTCAGCGACGAGGACCTGCCGGACAATCTGGCCGTTGGCGCTGCCGCAACGCTGGCGACCCTGCTTCAGGAGATCTCCGCCCATCTGGATGACGACCGGCGCGGCGAACGCCTGCGCGACGGTTTCGCCATCGCCATCCTCGGCGAGCCCAACGCCGGCAAGTCGAGCCTGCTCAACCAACTGGCCCGACGGGACGCGGCGATTGTCTCCGAGCACGCCGGTACGACACGGGACGTCATCGAGGTCCATATGGACCTGCACGGATACCCGGCACTCCTGGCCGATACGGCCGGTGTCCGCGATGGCCGGGACACCATCGAAAGGGAGGGCGTACGCCGTTCACTGGAGCGGGCCCGGGATGCGGAGTTCAAGCTGGTCGTGGTCGACGGCAGTGAATGGCCCGAATTGGATGAACCCGTACGCGAGTTGATCGATGAGCGCAGTCTGATCGTCTTCAACAAGAGCGATCTCGACTGTCCGCCACCGCCCAAGCAGGTTTCGGGCCGGCCGGTGATTCCGGTCTCCAGCCTGACCGGCGACGGGCTCGGGCGTTTGTTGGCGGCCCTGGAGACGGAAATCCGCGACCGCTACGCGCCTGGTGAGAACCCGGCCATCACGCGGGTCCGCCACCGCGAGGCCCTTCTCGCCTGCGCGGAAGCCTTGCAGCGGGCAATTGGCGGACTGCAGCGGGCGGCGGCCGTCGAACTCGTCGCCGAAGACATCCGCCTGGCGGCCCGCGAACTCGGGCGCATTTCCGGGCGCGTCGATGTGGAAGACCTGCTCGATGTGGTGTTTCGGGACTTCTGCATCGGCAAATAGGCCGGCTCTACTTCGGCCGCCACGGGCCGCAGGCTTCCGGGCGCCCACACTTGTTGTTTCACGTGAAACAATTGATGAGAAGTAGACACTAACCGGTGTTTGACTCGCTCACCCCCCGTCCCTACATTCCGGCCATGCCGCGCTACGATGTCATCGTCATCGGTGGGGGCCACGCCGGATCGGAGGCGGCGGCGGCGGCCGCGCGCGTCGGGGCGCGCACCCTATTGTTGACTCATCGAATCGAAACCATTGGCGAAATGTCCTGCAACCCGGCCATCGGTGGATTGGCCAAGGGGCAGCTGGTTCGCGAGGTCGACGCGCTGGACGGCATCATGGGCCGGGCCATCGACCGAAGCGGCATTCAATTCCGTATGCTCAACCGCTCGAAAGGGCCGGCCGTTTGGGGCCCACGGGCGCAAGCCGACCGGGCGCTCTATCGTGCCGCCGTGCAGGACCTGCTCGCCGAACAGGCGAACCTAGACATCATCGGCGACCCGGTCGAGGACCTGATCCTCGACGACGGAGGCCGGGTTGCCGGCGTGACCACGGAGAGCGGCAAAATGTACGACGGTGGTGCGGTGGTGGTGACCACGGGCACCTTCCTCCGCGGTCTCATCCACGTCGGTGACCAGAAGATTCCGGCCGGCCGGGTCGGCGACCGCCGTGCCGTCGGTCTGGCCTATACCTTCAAGCGTCTGGGCTTCCGCCTCGGCCGCCTGAAGACGGGAACGCCGCCACGCCTCGACGGCGGGACCATCGCCTGGGACGGGCTAACGGAACAGCAGGCCGACGACCCGCCGGTGCCCTTCTCCTATCTGACCGATGCGGTCACGGTGCCGCAGATCTCGTGCTTCATCACCCACACCACACCGGCCTCCCACGCCTTGATCGCCGACAACCTGGACCGTTCGGCCATGTACTCGGGTCAGATCAAAGGCACCGGGCCGCGTTACTGTCCGTCGATCGAGGACAAGGTGGTGCGGTTCGCCGGCCGGCAGCGCCACCAGATCTTCCTCGAGCCGGAAGGTCTGGACGATCCCACCGTCTATCCCAACGGTATCTCCACGTCGCTGCCCAAGGACGTGCAGCTGGACCTGTTGAAAACCATTCCCGGCCTGGAAAAGGCGCGCATGGTCCGCCCGGGCTATGCCATCGAATACGATTTCGTCGATCCCCGCGAGTTGCGGCCGAGCCTGGAGACGGTGCGTGTACCGGGCCTGTACCTGGCCGGTCAGACCAACGGCACCACCGGCTATGAAGAAGCGGCGGCCCAGGGCCTGCTCGCCGGGGTCAATGCGGCGCTTCGGGCTGGTGGATCGGTGCCCCTGATCATTGACCGGGCCGAGGGCTACATGGGCGTCATGGTTGACGACCTGGTGACGCTGGGTACCCGCGAACCCTACCGCATGTTCACCTCGCGGGCCGAGTACCGCCTCCGGCTCCGGGCCGACAACGCCGACCAGCGCCTGACAGAAAGGGGTTTCGAGGTCGGCTGTGTCGGCGCCTTGCGGATGGAAGCCTATCGCAAAAAGAAAGACGCCCTGGCGTTTTGGACGGCACGCCTGGAAAACCTCGACCAGACGCCGTCCCAATTGCAGGGTCATGGTTTCAAGATCAATCAGGATGGTGTGCGGCGCAGCGCCCTGGATGCGCTCGCCTATGCGGACAGCGACTTCGAGCGATTGGTCACCGTATGGCCTGAACTCGCCGCCGTCCCGGAGGATATGCGCCAGCAGCTGCGGATCGAGGCGACCTATGTCGGCTACCTGGAGCGCCAGGACGCGGATATCCGCGCTTTCCGCCGGGACGAGGCCCTGAAGATCCCGGCCGGCATCGACTACGACAGCCTGCCGAGCCTGTCCAATGAGGTCCGCGACAAGCTGAAAGAGGCGCAGCCGGCAACCCTGGCCGCCGCCGCCCGCATCTCCGGCGTAACGCCGGCGGCCCTGACGGCGCTTCTCGCCCACGTTAAGCGGTCGGGCACCCGGATGAGCGCCTGAGGGCGGCCGTGGTGCCCTAAAAATGAAATCCCGATGTTTCACGTGAAACAATTTGGTCCGGCGTTTTTGAATTGACTCATTCCGAATCCCTTAATGATGACGTTTTCCGAGCTTCAAGATCAATTAGGACTCTCTATAGGAGAGTCCGAGGACCTGCGGGCCTATGGTGACAACCTCCTCAAGTGGCAAAAGCGCATAAACCTCATTGGAAAGGCCACGGTCGACGACATGTGGTCCCGCCATTTCCTGGATTCGGCCCAACTTTTCGAATTATTGCCGAATAAGGTCGAGACGTTGATCGATATTGGCAGCGGTGCCGGGTTCCCCGGATTGGTCCTCGCCGTCCTCATCAAGCACCGCGGCGGCCCGAAGGTGCATCTGATCGAGGCCGACGGCCGCAAGGCGGCCTTTCTTGGTGAAACCAACCGGATCCTCGGCGCCGGCGCCGTGGTTCACCGCTGCCGGGCGGAATCCCTGCCGGACCTGGAAGCCGACGTGATCACCGCCCGCGCCGTGGCGCCCCTGGACCGTCTCATCCAGATGTCCCGGCCCTTTTTCAAGGACGGCACGGTCTGCCTTTTCCCGAAGGGGAAAAAAGCCCGCGAAGAATTGACGGAATCCCGAAAACGATGGACAATGGTGGCCACAGAATCAGCGAGTCTCAGCGATTCTTACGGAACCGTATTAAAATTGGAAGGTATTGCCCCCCGTGGATGATAATCCTGCGCTCGATCGGACCCGCGGCACCCGCATTCTTGCGGTGGCGAATCAAAAAGGCGGTGTCGGCAAAACGACAACGGCGATCAATCTGGGGACGGCACTGGCCGCGATCCGCCAGAAAGTCCTGATCGTCGACCTCGATCCCCAGGGCAACGCCAGCACCGGGCTCGGCTTTGCCGCCGACGACCGGGCCGTCAATAGCTATCACCTGTTGATCGAGGACCGCGAGCTCCTCGATACGACGCGCGAAACCGAGATTCCCGGCCTCGACATCATCGTCTCCGGCGCCGACCTCTACGGCGCCGAGGTTGAACTGGTTGATTTGTCGCGCCGCGAGTTCCGGTTGCGCGACGCGCTGACCCATGGCATCGGCGCCTATGACTACATCCTCATCGATTGTCCGCCGGCACTGGGTTTTCTCACGGTCAATGCGCTGGTCGCGGCGCAGGCCGTGCTGGTACCGCTGCAATGCGAATTCTATGCGCTGGAGGGAATCTCGCAGCTGGTCAAGACCATCGATCGCGTGCGCACGGCTTTCAATGCGGGTCTGGAGATCCAGGGCATCGTGCTGACCATGCACGACAAGCGCAACAACCTCTCCGATCTCGTTGCCAACGACGTCCGCGAGTTTTTCGGCGACAAGGTTTATGACACGGTCATCCCGCGCAACGTCCGTGTGTCGGAAGCGCCGTCCCACGGGCGCCCGGTTCTGCTCTACGACATCGAGTGCCCGGGATCGCAGGCCTATCTGACCCTCGCTGGCGAAGTCATCCACCGCGAGAAACGGATGACCGCCTGATGACCGCGAAGAAAGCCAAGAAACTGGGCCGCGGTCTGGCGGCGCTTCTGGGCGACCAGGCCGAGGACTACCAGGCCCTCGATAAGGTCCGTTCGACCAAACAGGTGGCCATCGAGTATCTCAAGCCCGGCCGCTACCAGCCGCGCCGGCTGATGGACGACGGGCCCATCGCCGAACTGGCCGCGTCGATCAAGGACAAGGGCATCATCCAGCCGATCGTGGTCCGCCGCCATCCCGACGACGCGGCCCATTTCGAGATCATCGCCGGTGAACGGCGCTGGCGCGCGGCACAGGTGGCGCAATTGCACGAGGTTCCGATCCTGGTCCGCGAGTTCACCGACCAGGAGGCCCTCGAGGTGGCCCTGGTCGAAAACCTGCAGCGCCAGGACCTGTCGCCGCTGGAAGAAGCCGAGGCCTACCAGCGCCTGATGGACGAGTTCGGCCACACCCAGGAGGAACTGTCACAGGGCATCGGCAAGAGCCGCAGCCACATCGCCAACACCATTCGCCTGCTGGGCCTGCCCGATGAGATCAAGGCCATGCTCGATGACGGCCGCCTGACCGCCGGACATGCCCGTGCCATCCTGGTCAGCGATGATCCCTTGAGTCTTGCCCGCAAGGTCGTCGCCAAGGCCCTCAACGTCCGCGAGACCGAACGTCTGGCCAAAAGCGGACCGGCGAAACCGGCGCCCTCGAAGGCGACCACCAAGGACGCCGATACCCTGGCCCTGGAACGGGACTTGACCAATCTCATGGGTGTGCGCGTCACCATATCGCCGAAGGGTCAGGGCGGCACCCTGGCGCTCTCTTACAAGACGCTCGATCAGTTAGACGAGATTCTCGGCCGCCTGCACGGAAAGTCGGTCTGACATAACCCAGGCCGTCCCGGGTGCTGCGAGCATCCGATGTGACGCCCCCGGGGCCGGCTCTCAGGCCGCGAAGGCGACGCGCATCAAAGTCCGATTGCAGAACAGTTCCGCTGGCATGCCCGTCGACTTGCAGTCAATTTCACACTGGGTTATTATTCCTAGCGCCCAAGTCAAACGTTCGCCATTCCAACCGCTCGCCTGCCGCAGAAAACTCTCTTTCCTCTTGAAGAACACGGGTGGCCGCAATTGGCCCATCGCCCGGTCTTGGGTCATCCCTTTGGAAAGAAGGCCGTTCACCAACTGAAGACGTTGGAAATGTCTCTGCACGGCCCGAATCACGGCGATCGCCGATACGCCCTCCGAAAACGCCTTTTCGAGGATCTCACCCACACTCTCCTGGCGACCTTCCCCGACTGCGTCGACGATGGCATCAATCGAGGATTCCCGGGAATCGCCGATACACCGTTGGGCGCTTTCGAACTCGATCCGCCCCGAACGCTCGGATTCCTCCAATGCATAGAGACACAGTTTTTCGACCTCGCGCCTGACGACCATACGGTCGCCCCCGAGATTGCCGGCCACAAAAGCCAGGGCTTCAAGTGAAATGGCCAGTCCAAACTGCTGGCAGATCTCGGCGACGACCTTTTCCAGGCTTCGCCCCTCTTCGCTGTAACATCCGAAAGCGGCCGTGTTCTTCCCGCCCTCGAACAGTTTCCTGAGCTTCGACCGCGGCGGCAATTCGCCGGCCTCGACGATGATCGGCCATGCCGGCGACGTCGACGAGAACACGTCTTCGAGCGCCGCGGTGATCGCGTCCGTCCCCTCGCTGACGACGACAACACAATCACCGCCGGTCAATGCCATGGAAAACGCGGCATCGTGAAGGGCCGCCCCGTCGGACTTGATTTCCGCACCGGTCAACCGGGTTACCGAAAAGGGATCGTTGGGATCGGATACGAACTTTTCGGATAACGTTTTCGCCAACTCCCGGACCTGACCGCCATCGGGCCCAAAAAGCAAATAGTTGGAGCAGGACGGCTTCACCGCCTTCAGGTAGTTCTGCAATTCCCTGCTGGACAGCTTCACCGGGCTTTTTTCTCCTCGGAACCCAAAACGGCGCCCAGTGTGACGCGAGCCTCTTGGGCCAGTTCCTGGACGGCCCTTTTGCGGGCATCCTTCTCGGCCATCAGCGTGGCGAACTCGGAATCGAGGATGTTGTAGCTAACCGTGATCGTGTTGGTCCACACTTCGACAGAACCACCTGTTCGCAAGACTTGGAGCTTGAACCGGCTTTGCAACAGCAAATTGGCGCGCGTCGCTACGGCGCTCTTCTTGACGGCCAGCGAGCTCTTGGACTCGTTGAGAACCGCCGAAAGACGGTAACGAGGTTTGATCGATTTCCCCCGCGAGTGAAGAAGCAGCTCAAGTTCGTTTTTCAGCTGCTGGCCAATTCGGTCCTTGATCGGAGCGACCTGGATCTCAGAAAAATCCTGGATCACATCTTCTCGGCTGGTCTCGCCGTAGAGCGGCCGAAACCCGCAACCGGCAAGTTGAAAAACCAGCAGAACGCCGAAGACCGCCTTAGACAACGACATTGACGATACGGTTCGGAACAACGATCACCTTCCTCGGATCCTTGCCACCCATGGCGGCGATGACGTTCTCGACGGCCAAGGCCGCCTTTTCGACTTCCTCGTTGGCGCAATCCTTGGCTACATCAATCGTCCCGCGCAGTTTGCCGTTCACCTGAACCGCCACGGTAACTTTTTCATCGACCAACAAACTGTCTTCGAATTCCGGCCAACCCGTCCCCGCCAGTAGGGTCTCGTGTCCCAAGCGGCGCCACATCTCCTCGGCGAGATGAGGCATCATCGGACCGACCAGACGGGCCAGTGTTTCCAAACCGTCGCGGAGAACCCAGGACGCTCCCGGATCACTACCCTCGAGGCGATCGAGCTCATTGCTCATCTCCCGGATCCGCGCTACGGCTTTATTGAAGTGGAATTTTTCCAGATCAACGGTCACCGCGGCAATGGTCTTGTGGACGAACCGATAGATCTCGTCGGTCACCGCCCCCATGGTTTGTGGTTTCGGCATTCCCGGGTCCGGGAGTGCCATTGCCGGTTCATCGACCATCCGCCAAAGCCGGTTGACGTAGCGCCAGGCCCCTTCGATGCCGGACTCGGTCCAGTCGAGGTCGCGGTCGGGTGGGCTGTCGGACAACATGAAGAGTCGCGCCGTGTCGGCCCCGTAGGCATCGATGATCGCCTCCGGGTCGACGACGTTTTTCTTCGATTTGCTCATCTTTTCCGAACGACCGGCCGACACCGGTTGTCGGGTCTTGATCGAAACGAACCCTTCGTCGCCGTGGCGTTCGACCTCGTCGGGAAGTAGCCAAGTGCCCTTCTCGTCCTGAAAGGTCGCATGACAAATCATGCCCTGTGTCATCAGGCCGGCGAACGGTTCGTCCAGGTCCAGATAGCCGCAGCGCTTGAGGGCCCGCGTAAAAAACCGGGAATAGAGAAGGTGCAGGACGGCGTGTTCGATGCCGCCGATGTATTGGTCGACAGGCAGCCAGTAGTCAACGGCATTGCGGGTGAAGGCCTCGTCGGGTGCCAGGGAACAAAAGCGGGCGAAATACCAGGAGCTCTCATAGAACGTGTCGAAGGTGTCCGTATCGCGCTCGGCCGCCTTCCCGCAGTTCGGACAATCGACGTGTTTCCATGTCGGGTGTTGATCGAGTGGGTTGCCGGCGACTTCGAGATCAACGTCTTCGGGCAGGACGACGGGAAGGTCGGCCTCCGGAACCGGGACGATGCCGCAGTCGCCGCAATGAACCACGGGTATGGGGCAGCCCCAATAGCGTTGCCGAGAAACGCCCCAGTCGCGAAGACGAAAGTTGACGGCCCGCCTCCCGGCATCGATCTTTTCGAACTCGTCGATTATGCGCGCCTTGGCGGCCGGAACATCGAGGCCGTCGAGGAATTGCGAATTGATCATCACCCCGTCGCCGACATAGGCCTCGTCGCCGATAGTGAAACCGGCCGGATCCATGTCGCGCGGCGCCACCACCGGGATCACGTCGAGACCGTACTTACGAGCGAAATCCAGGTCCCGTTGGTCATGCCCCGGGCAGCCGAAGATGGCACCGGAGCCGTATTCCATCAGAACGAAATTGGCGACGAACACCGGCAACTTTTTATCGCCGAGCAGCGGATGGGTGCAGGTGAGCCCGGTGTCGTAACCGAGCTTTTCCGCCGTTTCGATGGCTGCTTCGCTGGTGCCCAAGCGGTTGCACTCGGCCACGAATTCGGCGAGGCCCCCATCCTTTCCGGCGAGTTCCAAGGACAGCGGATGGTTGGCGGATAATGCGCAAAACGTTGCGCCAAAAAGCGTATCGGGCCGCGTGGTATAAACCTCAAGCTTGTCGTCGCGTCCGGGAAGGTCGAAAACGATGTGGGCCCCTTCCGACCGGCCGATCCAGCTCTCCTGCATGACGCGGACTTTTTCCGGCCAGCGTTCGAGGGTCGTGAGGTCATCCAGCAGTTCCTGGGCGAAAGCGGTGATCTTGAGGAACCACTGCGACAGTTCCCCTTTCTCGACAAGCGCACCTGAGCGCCAACCTCGGCCGTCGATGACCTGCTCGTTGGCGAGCACTGTGTTCTCGACCGGATCCCAATTGACCCAGGACGCCTTGCGGTAAACCAGCCCGCTCTCGAGAAAGTCGAGAAACATCTTCTGTTCATGGCGGTAGTAGTCCGGTTCACAGGTCGCCAACTCGCGCGACCAGTCGTAGGAAAGCCCCATGGTCTTCAGCTGGCGGCGCATGGTGTCGATGTTCTCGCGCGTCCACTTGGCGGGATGAACCTTGTTCTCGATCGCCGCGTTCTCCGCCGGCAGACCGAAGGCGTCCCACCCCATAGGATGCAGAACATTGAAGCCCCGCGCTTTCTTGTAGCGGGCCACGAGGTCGCCGAGGGTGTAGTTGCGGACGTGACCCATATGGATGCGACCTGAAGGATAGGGAAACATCTCGAGCACGTAATACTTCGGGCGATCCGAGTCCTCGGTCACCGCGAAACACTGTTCCTCTTCCCAGACCCGCTGCCAGCGGGTCTCCGTTTCCTTGAAGTTGTATCGCGCCATAGGCCGTGGATTCCCGGATTCCGTCTAACGATGTCTACGATGGGTACTCATTGGCGCCGTGCCGTTCAAGACCGATTTTTCCGGAACCGCGGTTTCGATAGCCGTCGCCACCGGAACGTCAGTTTTCCTGTTCGACCAGTGTGGCGCTTCTGATCTGGCGGGCCCGTGTCAAAATCGAATCCTCGATCTGGGTCGATGCCCCTTCGGGGACCGCCGCGTCCCGCCATCCACCGGCGGCATCACGGACCTGTCGGAAAAGCGCGACCCGCACCCCGTCAGCACGAAGCGTCCGTCCGAGAATGTAGACGTTGAGTTTGAACCGTTCGCTCGGCGACTCGGACGTAGAGTGCCAGTCGGTGATGATCACGCCCCCGAAGGGGTCGGCGGAGTTCACCGGCATGAAGGAAATCGTGTCGAGAGAAGCCCGCCAAAGATAGCTGTTGACGCCGAGGCCGCCGCCCCCTTCGGGCGCCACATCGTCGCCGAAGAGATTGAGCCCGCCCTTGCCGAAGATGGTGTCGCGATTTTCCCAGTCGTCCCAGACGTCAGGTTCCTTCGGGTTGGTTTTCTCGACCTCGCCCGGTTCATAGTTTTCACAGGCTCCGAGCATGAGCCCGACCGCCAAACCGGCAGCCAATACGATTCGACTTGCGAACACCTTCATCGTCGTTCGAATTCCCAGTAAAAACGCCCTGGGCATGGCCAAGCCATGCCCTTGACCTCTTTTTTTAAACCAATCGGATTCTTCTTTCTAGAGTCCTACCCGTTTCAATCGACCGAGAAAAGGCCAATTCCCGCGAGCCCATAAGCGCCGGCGGCGGCCAAGCGTCCGGCGTTTGCCGCCTTCACACCGCCAAGGGCATAAACGGGCACTCTCATATCGAATGCCGCCAAGGCGAATCGAAGCGGCCCCATGGCCGCACGTTCGGGATGGCTCGGTGTCGGGAATACCGGCGAAAGAATCACCGCATCGACTCCGGCCCACTCGGCTGCCAACGCCGCCCGGCGCGAGTGCGCCGCCGCCGTCACCAGGGGAAACCGGCTGAGGGCCGTCCCCACCCTGCGGTCCCGGCGTCGGATCCGATGTTCCGGGAAATGCACACCGTCGGCACCGATCCGTCCGGCCAGACGGACGTCATCGGCAACCAGAAAATAGACACCGCGACGGTTTGCCGCCGCCATTCCCACCGCGGCCAGGTGGTCCCGGTCCGGATTTCCGTAATGGCGAAAGATCACCGCGGCCGCCGCCGGCAGCCGTTCGATCAGCGCCACCGGATCGGATTCTCGATCCGGATCGGTCATGGCGATCAAACGCGGCAAACCACCGGTCCCCGACCTGTGGAAATTGAGCCGGACTGACAGGTCTGTTAGGTTCATGTATCAAACCGCTCCCTGTGGAGCGCCTCATCATCCTTCAGGACGCCGGATATGACAGACATCGCCCACAACCTTGCCGATGTCCGGGCCAAAATCGCCGCTGCCGCCGGCGCCGACAACCGGTCCGAGGCGGATATCACGCTGGTCGCCGTGAGTAAATCCCACGCCGCCGAGACGATCGTCCCCGCGCTCGAGGCCGGGCATCGGGTATTCGGCGAGAACCGTGTCCAGGAGGCGATCGACAAGTGGCCCGATCTCAAGGACCGTTACCCCGACGCCCATCTGCACCTGATCGGCCCCTTGCAGCGCAACAAGGCCAGGCGTGCCGTCGAGTTGTTCGACACCATCGAGACGCTCGACCGCCAGAAGTTGGCCACCCAGCTGGCGCGGGTCATGGACGAGACGGGACGGCGCCCCGACTGTCTTATTCAGATCAATACCGGCGAGGAGGATCAGAAAGCAGGTGTGTTGCCGGCCGATGCCGATGCCTTTATCGCGACCTGCCGAACGGACCTCGGACTGCCGATCTCCGGGCTCATGTGCATCCCGCCCGTCGACGACGAGCCGTCCCTTCATTTTGCCCTGCTCCGGGAAATCGCCCGGCGCCACGGCCTCGATCGCCTGAGCATGGGGATGAGCGCCGATTACGAAACGGCGATCCGTTTCGGCGCCACCAGTGTCCGTGTCGGCACGGCGATTTTCGGGGAGCGACCGCCTTACAAACCGGCGGCCTAAGCCGGCGGTTCCTTGATGTCGATACAGGTCTCGGGCGTCACCGTCTCGAGGATCGCCAAAAGGTGGTCGACCCTCAGTGCCACGCATCCCTCGGTCGGTTCGAAGTTTGGCCTGGCCACATGAATGAAAATGGCGCTGCCGCGCCCAGCGACCACCGGGTCGTCATTGTACCCGACCTCGACGATGAGGTCGTATAGCGGGTCTTCACGCCACAGGATCTCGTGGCTGGCGTCGTAGGGCCGCTTGACGGCCATGTTGTAGCAGAGGTCGGCCGGGTCATCGCACCAGCCGTCGTCTTCCTTGATGGGCTGAACCGCTAGCCCGGTCCGCGGCCGACCGATGCGGTCGGGGCGGTACCAGAGACGGCGGAGCGGGAACCGTCCGACCGGCGTGGCGCCGTCGCCCTCGCGCTTTACTGCCGAAGTCCCGCTTCTGCCCAGCGCGCAGCGGTAGAACGCTCCGTCGAAACGGACGACACCAATGGGCAGTACGATGAGATCCATAGCCTCTCCCGGTGCCTCAATACCCCGCCGATCAATTCAACCGAGCCCGCTCGTCGTCCCCCGGCCTCACGGCCGTCGCCGGGTCCGGGTGGTATTTGTCGAGGGCGTCGAGCATAACGCTGGAAAACCAACCGCCGCCCTCGGCCGGTGCGGCGGCCGATGCGTTCTCGAAGGCCCTTCCACCTGCCGGCGCAGCACGGGATCGGGCGGTTTCCGCTGTTGCCCACGCCATGACCGGATCATCTTGCGCCACCGCCGCCGTCGCCGGCGCATCAACCCGGTCGAAGCCGGAATAGCTGGGCCCGCAGTCGCCAGCGGCGACGACTGACTCCATGGCCGGTTGTGGCGGCTCCGTGATCGGTCGGTCGAGGAACGCCCATTCCGGTCCCAGTGCCGGTAACGATGATTGGCCCATCGCCAACTCGGTGCCGGCCGTCTCCGTTTGCGACGGGGCTGCGTGGGTCACGACCAGCGAATCATAGGTACGTTTCGGGGGTTCGAGTCCTTGTTTTAAGGCTTCGGCGCGGCGATATCCCATTTCGGCTGCGGCCCAAGCCGTAATCGGGTCGATGGCCGCCGTGGTGGCGGACGGGGTCGAATGGTCCGCGCCGTCGTCACCGCTGCCGATATCGGTAGGCGCAGCCGAGCCACCGGCCAGACCGTTCTCTTCCCGGTCCTCGTCGAGAGCCGACATCACGTGGCGGCCGACGTCCTTTCCCGCCGTCTCTTCGACAAACACGTCGACAACCGAGGTCAGGGTGCCGATCGGTCCGAAATATAACGTCTTACCGGCGACCTTTGGTGCGTGATCGATGGTGTCGCCGGTGACCTCGCGATAGAGCGTACCGATCACCGGGATATGCTGCATGGGATTGATCACGTCGATAAAGTCGCTGAACGTCGGTCCATCGCTCCCGAAGAGACTGAAGCCGCCCTCCGATGCGACGTCGGCCGCATCATCCGGTGCCGAAGGTGCCGACTCGTCGCCGGTTCCGGCCGGTGCCGCCGTTTCGCCCGATGAATAGGCGATCGGCATCCTCCAGGCCGTCGAGGCTTCTTGAACTGAGGTCATGATCTGGGTTCCCGTTCTATGTTTTTTGTCGGATCGTCCGACGCAAGGGCCGTGCCAACTAATTACCCTTTGTTTATAAAGCGATAGCAGGAGTTTGCGCTGCCGGTATTCGGCGGCGGGGAAAGTTCTACCGGGCCGCCGGGTCAATGATTCCGGGCGTTTCCATTGGCACAGACCCTCCCTTTTCGGGGCCCGCGGCCGGAACCCGCTCAACAGCCGCCATAGATCGGCGGCCCGGCATCGGTGACGGTCTGGTCTGGGCCCTCAAGTTTGAGGGTGCGGATTCCGGCCTAATAGGCGGCCGTTTCGCACATGGGGCAAGGCCGCCCGCCGTTGGTGTAGAGCACGCAATCACCGAGATCGCGGGTTCCGAGGCGGCGCGCGGCATCGCGGATGGCTTCCGTCTCGGCGTGGGCGGTGGCGTCATTTTTCAGATAGCTGCGGTTCCACCCCTCGCCGACGATCTTCCCGCCGCGGACGACGACAGCGCCGTAGGCTGTCCCGTCGCCCCGCTCAGCACCCTGCCGGGCCAGTTCCAGGGCCCGTGCCATGAAAGCCCTGTCGTCCGCAGCCGCCGTCTCGGCGGGCTCCGAGTCGCCGCGGGGCCCGGATCCGGCGTCGGCCCGGCCGCCGAAAAGCACCCAAGCGGCGGCAACCATCAGATGGCGGCGTTTCAGCATCGCCGGTAACGGGGACGACCCCCGTCCTGGATGTCGGAGCCGTAGCGCAGAGCACTGACGCCGGACCAGTGGGCCGCCGTCTCACACATGGCACAGGGCGGCGACGTCGAATACATTACGCAGCCGGAAAGATCTGCGCGGCCGAGGCGATGGCTGGCGTCGCGGATCGCTTCCATTTCGGCATGGCCCGTCGGGTCCGTATTGACGACGACGCGGCTCGGCGCCTGACCGACGATTTGGCCGTCCTTGACGATGACGGCGCCATAGGCCTGATCGCCGATCCTCTCGATACTGCGGACGACAAGATTGAGGTGGGTACAAACGGTGGCCCGGCTGGAGTTCTCGGTATTGAGGGTCAAGATCTCGCTGAAGATATCAGTGTAACGACGGTCGACCTCGACGTCGCGGGTGCGAACCGCCTCGGCCTTGTCCGTATCCCGCTCGACGTAGGCCTCCACCGCGTCGCTGACGATTTCGCGGACCATGATCCCCAGTTCGATCACGTCGGGTTCGATTCCGACCGGTGCCAGTTCGACGATGGTGAAGACCCGGTTGGCGATGTTCTTGGCCTGATCGCCGATCCGCTCCAGATCGCCGGACGCACGCAAGCCAGCAATGATGGCCCTGAGGTCGTCGGCCATGGGTTGGCGCATGGCGATCATCCGCACCGCCAGTTCTTCGATTTCATGTTCCAGTCGGTTGACCGTCTCGTCGGTTACCGTTGCCGCGGCCGCCGCGTCAGCGTCGCGATTTGCCAGAGCGTCGAGCGCCGCCTGCAGCTCGCCGCCGACGAGCCCACCCATCTCGGCGATGATGCCGTGTAGGGCCTCGAGCTCGTCATCGAAAGATTTGACGATGTGTTCGGTTGCCATGCAGCCTCCATTGCGGCTCCGGCCGGTTGCAGAGACCCAAACTATTCCGCCAACTGTTACGGTTTTAAGTCAGATTTGTTAAGGCCCGCCCCGGACAGGGTTTCCGAGCCGAATTCGCCGGCCGCCGGACCGTGCCGAGACATCAAATGAGGTGCCCGCCCTTGGCCTTTTTGGTCTGCAGGTACATCTCATTGTGCTTGTTGGCCGGAAAGGTGTGGGCGACCCGCTCGACGACGGTGACGCCGCATAGGCCCAGGGCCTCGACCTTGTCCGGGTTGTTGGTCAGCAACCGGATCGCCGAGAAACCGAGCTGGCGCAGCATGCGTGCCGCCGGAAAGTAGACCCGTTCGTCGGCGTCGAAGCCGAGCTGTTCATTGGCATCCAATGTATCGAAGCCCCGGTCCTGCAGTTCGTAGGCGCGCAACTTGTTGACCAGGCCGATGCCCCGGCCTTCCTGGGCCAAATAAAGAAGCACGCCGGATCCCTCGGCCGAAATCTCGTCGATGGCGCCACGCAGTTGGTCGCCGCAATCGCAGCGCAGACTGCCCAAAAGGTCCCCGGTGAAACACTCGGAATGCAAACGCACGAGCACCGGTTTCGCCGGGTCCGGCTCGCCGATCATGATGGCCAGGTGTTCGAGACCGCCGTCGAGCGGCCGGAAGGCGATGATACGGGTCTGTTCCGCATCGGACAGCGGCACCCGGGCCTCGCTGACCTTCCGCAGGGTCCGTGCGGCGACGTTTTCGTACTGAAAGATATCGCCGGCGTCGACCAGCAGGAGATCGTGCCGCGCCGCCCAGGCGGCCAGGTCCTCGGCCTCGTTGTCGGTTATGGCGGCGGTCACCACGGCCGGAAGCAAGCGCGCGATCTTGGCGAGCGAAACGGCGGCATTCTCGCAGTCGTAGGTCTCCGTTTCTTCGACGTCGATGCTGAGCGCACTGGGGGCCTGGTCGACGAGCGGGTCGGAAAGTTCGTAGACGCCCGCCGCCGACAACGGCGGCGTGGTGCTTAGCGTCACCACCTTGCCGACAGGTCGCGCCAGGTCGAGGACGGCGGCCCGCCGCCCGGTGATCGAAAGGGTCGGAGAACTGCCCGCCGTGCGCGCAAGTTGGTCGAGGCTATCGTCGCTGGCCCCTTCCGCCGCCTGGGCCAGAACGGCGCTACCGCCGGCGCCCTGGATAACGACGAAAAGGCCCCGTCTCAAGTCGGAGACGGCGCGGTCGACCGAGAGCAGCGACACCGGCTGGCGGCTCGCCGGGATCGAAAGGAGTTCGAACCGATTGGGGCTCTCGGACATAATTAACCTGTTCCTGGCCGGTCGACTGCGCTTTATTATACGATAAACCCGGTAACCACCACACCCTCGGCCGTCCGGCTTATCTCAACGATCGGACCGGCGGTGCCGATGGGGCGATCGGTTTCATTGGGGCAGGCGAATACGACTGAGTTTGGACGGGTGGCCGATGACGACGGGTAGACGGATTCTCATCGTCGATGACGACGACACTTTGCGTGAAATGCTCCGCGAGCAGCTCGCCCTGCACGAGGAGTTTATGACCGAAGGGGCGGAAACCGGCGTCCAAGCCATCGAACTGGCGAAATCGGATTATTTCGACGTGATCATTCTCGATGTCGGCTTGCCCGACATGGACGGCCGCGAAGTCTGCCGCCTGATGCGGCGCAACGGCGTGACCTCGCCGATCATCATGTTGACCGGTGCCGACACGGACGCCGACACGATTCTGGGCCTCGATGCCGGCGCCAACGATTACGTCACCAAGCCGTTTCGCCTCGGCGTCCTGTTGGCCCGCCTGCGGGCCCACATCCGCCAGCACGAGCGCAGCGACGACGCGGTGTTCACCATCGGTCCCTACACGTTCCAGCCGGCCAACAAGCTTCTCGTCAACAACGACGACCAGAAAAAAGTCCGCCTCACCGACAAGGAAACGGCGATCCTCAAGTATCTCTATCGGACTGGCGATAAGGTCGTCGGCCGCGACGTTCTCCTCGACGAGGTCTGGGGCTATAACGCCTCGGTGACGACCCACACGCTGGAGACCCATGTCTATCGGTTGCGTCAGAAGATCGAGCCGGACCCGTCGAACGCGCAAATCCTGATCACCGAGCCCGGGGGGTATCGGCTCGTTCCCTAGGCGTTCACAGCCGTTTATCCGTTGGTTACAACGGACCCCAACCTTCGCATGCAATGGTGGGAAAGCCGGTTATAATGTGACCGCCCGATCGGCGCCGGCCGAAACGGGTCAGCCCTAAGCTCCGACGACAAGAAAATACCGACGTTGAACGCCTTCCGTCTCCTCACCGCCGTTATCCTGATCTCGGCCTGTCTCGGCACGGTCCCGGTGTCGGTCGCCGCCGTCGGTGGGCCGAATATCGCGGGCCCGGCTGCCCCCGATGGCACGCGCGATGGCGACAGGATCCGATGGTTGGCCCTGAGCGTCATCGCCGCGCTGGCCGCCGCCGGTGCGGTCGGCGCCGCCGTTTTCGCTTGGCATCCGGCGCGACGCGAGTCGATCCGCGAACGCCACCGGGCCGAGGCGGTTCGCCATGCCTCGGAGACCCTGCTGGGCGAGGCGCTGGAGGCGATTTCCGAAGGATTTGTCCTTTACGACATTGAGCGTGGCAACGTCATCCTTCCCGACGGACAGGCCAGCGCCTACGTCGACCGCCGCGAAAACGTCAGCAAGGGGCCGCCGGACTCGTTTGTCGTCAATTTGCGGGACGGCCGCACGCTGCTTTTGCGCGACCGCAAGACGGCGAGCGACGGCGTCGTCAGCATTCAGACCGATATCAGCGACCAGGTCGACGCTCAGCAGGCGATCCTGGTCGCCAAGGAACAGGCGGAAATGGCCAATCGCGCCAAATCGGAATTCCTGGCCAACATGAGCCACGAGCTCCGCACGCCGCTCAATTCCATCATCGGCTTTTCCGAAATGCTGGTGAAACGGACCTTTGGTGCACTGGGCAACCCGAAATACGAGGAATACGCCGGCCTGATCTTTCAATCGGGCTCGCATCTGCTGGAGATCATCAGCGACATTCTCGATATTTCTAAGATCGAAGCGGGCGAGGCGACCCTCGAGGACAGCCACATCGATGTCGGCAAGGCGGTGGCGAGTTGCGTCACCATGATCGAACCGAGGGCGCGCACGGCGGGTCTCGACGTGCGGTTCTCGGCACCGCAAGGGTTTCCGACGCTGCGTGCCGACGAGCGCCACTTCAAACAGATCGTGCTCAACCTGCTGTCCAATGCGGTGAAATTCACCGAACCCGGTGGCGACGTGTCCATTGAAATCGACCTCGAGGCGCAAGACGGAATCGTCATCCGGGTCGTCGACGCCGGGGTCGGCATCGCCGCCGAGGACATGCACCGGGTCATGGCTCCGTTCGGCCAGGTCGCGGCAAGCGGCGTGCGTGATCATGCCGGGACCGGCCTCGGCCTCCCCATCTGCAAATCCTTGACCGAACTTCACGGCGGAACCCTGTCGCTAACCAGCGAGGTCGGTGTCGGCACGGCGGCGACGGTTCGGTTTCCGCCGGAACGGACCGTCGCCGCTGCATGACGGCGGCGGCCCGGGCGCCCGGTTATTTGACCGTCACGGTGATCTTGCGCGAAATCAGCGGCGGCGTGTGCGGGATATGGTTGTGATCCCCCAGCAGAAGCTGCAGCGTGTGCTGCCCCGGCGCCAGATTGATCTCCGCCTCCGTTTGTCCGCCACCGAAATGACGGTGGTTGTCATCACTCGGAATCGGTTCTGCGAGGTTGGGGACGGGCGTATCGATCAACAGGTGATGATGCCCGGTGCCCGCCTTTTCGACGCCGGCCGGTGCGACTCCGGCACCCTTGAGGCCAAATCGGACAGTGAAGGGTGCGGTAACGACCGCACCGTCGGTCGGTGCTACGATGTAAAGCTCGGCCCCCTGGGGTGCGGCGGTTCCGGCCAAGGCCGCTGTAGCCATCGGTAAGGTGGCCACGACCGCGGCGATGATGGTCTTTTTCATCAAGATTCTCCTCCCTCGGCAGCGCTCCCATTGGTGCTGCCATCGAATCCCATATGGTTGCTCAACCATGAATTGCCAATTCTCTTTCCGACACGGGCCCCCGATCGATGTACCGTCGGTCGGTTACAACGGCCGAGATCCCGCTCCGGAGGCGGCGTCGGGAACGCCTGTTATCGGCGCTGTCGGCCGGTCACACGCGGCCGCACCGCCGCTGATGGGGGCCGGGGAGCTGACGCAAATTGAAACACTTCCGCAATACACCGAAGCATTCCACCTCCGCGATTGCGTCTACACTAAGTAGTCCTTTAGTGGGAGGAGAACAGTGGATGGGCAAGGCCGCATAAGGTCTTCGGCCGTACGATCGGCGAACACCGGACAGGATCAAGAACCCGCCCCATGAAGGGTGTCCGAAGCTGCTCGGGCTCCTGCACAAGGTCTGCGTGACAGCCAACGAGGCCCACGGCGTCGATGAGGCGATGCAGCGTTGCATCGACGATATCTGCGCTTTCACCGGCTGGCCGGTCGGGCACGTCTATACCGTATCGCCCGGCACCAAAGGTCTCTTGAAGCCGCGGGCGATCTGGCATCTAAGTGATCCAATCGGCTTCGCCCTGTTCCGCCAAATCACGGAACAGACCGATTTCTCGACCGGCGTTGACCTGCCCGGTCGGGTCCTGGAAAGCGGCGAGCCGGCGTGGATCCGCGATGTGACCGACGACCCCAATTTCCCGCGGGCCAAGCAGGCCGGTGATGTCGGGCTCAAGAGCGGCTTTGCTTTGCCGGTTCAGGTCGGCAGCGCCGTCGTCGCCGTGCTGGAGTTCTTTTCGACCCGCATCGACGAACCCGAAGAGCCGCTCATGGAGACCCTTGCCCATATCGGCAGGCAGATCGGCCACGTCGTCGAACGGGAGCAAACTCTTTCGGCTCTCAAGAAGAGCAAACGCTCGCTCCGCGAAATCCTCGATAGCGTCGGCGAGGGCATCATTCGCATCGACGAAAACGGGGCGATCACGAACTTCAACGCATCGGCCGAGCGTATGTTCGGCTACCGCCTTTCGGAGGTGATCGGCGAGGACGTCTCGATCCTGATACCGGAGGACGACCGGGCCAACCACAAGGATTACGTCAAGAAATCCAACATCCATGCGCCCAGGATCATCGACAAGGCCCGCGAACTGTCCGGGCGCCGCAAAGACGGATCGACATTCCCGATGACCCTTACGGTCTATCCTTTCGCCGCCGATTATCACCGCGGCTTCGTCGGTGTCATGCGGGACATCACGCGACGGCGTCAGGCCGAAGAACGATCTCGCCGTCTTCAGGCGACCATCGAAATGATGCCCGGTATCGTCGCCCTTTACGATGCCGCCGACCGTCTCGTCATCTGTAACGAGGGGTATCGGGAGCTCAATGCCGCCGTCATCGAGACGGTCGAACCCGGCGTCTCCTTTGAGGACCACCTGCGGGCGACCATTGGCAAGGGACTGGTTCCAGGGGCCATCGGCCGCGAAGAGGAATGGTTGGCTGAACGCCTGGAACGGCGGTCCGGGGAAGGCACCGCTTTCGAACACGAGCGCCAGGACGGCCGGTGGTTGCTGATCACCGAAAAACGGCTCGAAGACGGCTCCATGATCCTGTTCTCCGTCGACATCTCGGAGCTGAGACGGGCGGAAGAGGACCGCCAGGAGGCCCTGATCAAGGCGGAACGGGCGAGTCAGGCCAAGTCCGAGTTCTTGGCCACCATGAGCCACGAATTGCGCACGCCCTTGAACGCGATCCTCGGATTCTCGGAAATCCTCCGCAACCAATACTTCGGACCTCTCGGTGAAAAGCGCTATCGGGAATATGCCGAAGACATTCATGCCTCCGGCGATGACCTTCTGGCGCTGATCAACGACGTTCTCGACATCTCTGCCATCGAGGCCGGCAAGCGTCCGCTGATCAAGGAGCTGTTCGACCTTCGTGACCTGGTCGCCGATTGCACGCATACGGCGGAAAACGCCGCCGGTGACGGCGGTCTCGTTTTCGATGTTCTGATCGCCGATGGCCTGCCGCATCTCTACGCGGACCGCCGCGCCGTCAAACAGGTTCTGCTCAATCTGCTGTCGAACGCCTTGAAATTCACGCCGGCCAACGGCTCCGTGTCGATCGCCGTCGAGGCGGCGGCGTCGGAGGTCAACATCACCGTCGCCGATACCGGCATCGGCATAACAGCGGAAGACCTGCCCGGCCTCACGGATCCCTTCACCCGGGTGGTCACCGACCCGGGGATCGCCCAGGAGGGCGCCGGTCTCGGCCTCACGATCGTCAAGTCGTTGGTCGATCTGCACGGCGGGACCGTCAGTATCGAAAGTGAGGTCGGTAGCGGAACGAAGGTTTCCGTAACGTTCCCGAACGCGGCGCCTCCGTGTCAGCCGACCGTCGAAAACGCGGTCGGTTCCGAAAAACGACCAAAAACGCTAAACTGACCCGCACCATGGATCACCGCCGGTTTCTGACGGGCGTTTCGGCGCTCGGGCTCGGCGGCTGGCTCGCTCAGCCGCGCACCGGCGCCGCTTCCGATGGCGACGACCGACGGCTCGACGCGGTTATCGTCGGCGGTGGTGCCAGCGGCCTCGCTGCGGCTTGGTTGCTCAAGGATTACCGCATACGCGTCCTCGAGGCCGAGTCGGTGGCCGGCGGGCGCACCATCGGCGGTCAGTGGCGGGGATTTCATTACGCCAAGGGAACGGAATATATCGGCGAGCCGGAAGGCGCGCTGGCGGCATGGATCGACGATCTCGGTCTGAAGGCGCTGGCGATCCCGCCGCCGACCGGCGGCGTCGCCATGAATGGCCGCCTGTGGACGGGCCGCGATATCCTCGGTTTTCTACCCGGCGCCGCCCGCGACGACTATGAACGAGCCGCCGAACGCCTCGAGGCCTTGTACGAGGGCGGCATCGGCGCCGCCGTCGACGGCGGCGCCGGGGGCGTGGCGCGGATCCGCCAATGGGACCGTCAGACCGTCGCCGGCTGGCTCGCCGAGGAAGGCATCCATCCCCTGGTCCGCGCGTTGATCGACGTCGAGAACCGCGGCCTGTTCGGGGCCGCCAACGCCGACCTGTCGCTGGCCTGGAACGTGCCGGAAATGGCCTGGAACCTCTACGATCCGGACGAGGCCGAGACCAGCGGCGTCTACAGCTTCCGTCTCGGTATGCAGGAAATCACCGCCGCCGCCGACCGCGGCCTGGGACCCGGCGTCGTCGAGACCGGCGCCCGTGTCGAGCGCATCGAAAGGGCGGCCGACAAGGAACACCCGCTCCGCATCCACTACGTGAAAGCCGGCCGGCGCAACAGCCTTGCGGCCCGCGCCTGCGTACTGACGGCACCGGCACCGATCGCGGCCGCGGTTGGGGAACCGGTGTTGAGCGGTTCGGCACGGCGGACCCTGGCCTCCGTGCCTTATGCGCCCTACGTCACCGTCAATCTGATGCTCGAGCGCCGCGTGCTCCACGAGACCTGGAGCGTCGCCGCCATTGGCGAGATCTTCGTCACCCTCTATGACGCCCTGCGCACCCAGGTGGCGGCCGATTACCGGGGGCCGGCGGTGCTCGGCGTCTACGTGGCGCCCGAGCACGCGGCCGACCGCTCGCTGATGGCGCTTTCCGACCGGGCCCTCGTCCAGCGTATCGTCGACGGTTTGGAGCGTTACGTGCCGGGTATCACCGGGCTCGTCATCGATGCCGATATCCAGCGGTTCGATTACGCCTTTCCCGTGTTCGACACCGGCCACACGAAGCGCCTGCTGGCCCTCGCCACCGACGGCAGTGTCGCCGGCCCGCTGGTTCTGGCCGGCGACTACATGGTCTATCCGACCTTCGACGGCGCCGTCGAAAGCGCGGTCAACGCGGTCGATCGCCTGGAGGAATATTTCGGTTGACCGCTGGTGGCGAAACCGGCGTCAGGTCGGGAACGCCATGGCATGGTCGAGGGAGCGCAGGCGGCGGATCACGGTCAGCAGCAAGGACAGATAGAACCGCTCGCGGAACGTCGGGTCGCGCTCGCCCATACCGGCGATGAGGTCGCGGTCGATGGAGCGGGTCTGCACCGTGCCCGAGGCGATCAGGGTGGCGCTGGCGCCGATGTGGTCGATGAACGACATCTCGCCGACGGTGTCGCCGGCGGACAGCGGATCGGACAGCTCCTTCTCCGTCCGCCCGCCCTGCAGGCGGACGACCCGGACCTTGCCGTCGAGGATGACCAGGATAATGCCGGAATCCTCGTTCTCGCGGATCAGGATATCACCGTCGTCGAAGGCGACCTTGCGGCTGTTCTCGAGAAGATAGGCGATCTCGTCCTCGTTCAATTCCTGAAAGGCCCGTTGGAAAGCTACCCGAGACATCGTTTCGTCCCTATTCCGTGTCGTCAGTTTCGTCGGCGAAATCGTCGGCGAAGGCGAAGGGGTCGGGGTTCGGCTTGCCAAAATACCAGCCCTGGCCGAAGTCGATGCCGCAGTAGAAAACCTGGTTGGCGATGTTCTTGTCCTCGACCATTTCGGCCACCGTCTCGACACCGGAAGACGCGCACATCTTGGCCATGGTGGTCAGCAGGTCGCCGCCACGCTTGGAGGCGCAGGCGCGGCGGATCACCGGCCCGTCGAACTTGACGACGTCGACCTCGAGCGCGTTCAGGTAATCGAAACTGGCGGCCCCGGCACCGAAGTCGTCGAGGGCGAACCCGTAGCCCATGTGGCGGAAGTCCTGGATGATGTTGTTGGTCTTCTCGAGCTGGCCGATGCCCGCCGATTCGGTCAGCTCGAACAACAGCCGACCCTTGAGCGACGGTTTGGCCTTGAGGCTCTTCAGCAGGCGGTCGACGAAAGCATCGCTGGACAGGGACAGACCGGACAGGTTGATGGCGACGGCTGGCATCGGGCCCTTTTTCGCGAATTCGTCCAAGAGCGCCGCGGTCTTGTCGAAGACGGCGCGATCGAATTCGGCGATCAGGTTGAGGTTCTCGGCAAGGGTGATGATCTGGAAGGTCGATTTGGCGCGCTCCGTATCGCGGAAGCGGCTGAGCACCTCGAAATGATGGACACGGCCGACGCGCAGGTCGCAGATCGGCATGTAGACGAGATCGAAATCGCCGCTTTTCGTGACCGATTTGATGTAGCGCACGGTTTCGACGGTGCCGTTCATCAGCTCGTCGAGGGAGTCGGAGAGCCGGCGAGTCGTGACCCGCCCTTCGCCGGAGCAGAACTGGTCCATGGTATAAACCAGCGCCTTGGCCACCTGTTCCTCGGTCATGCCGGCGTCGTCGGCTTCCAGGGTCAGCGAACGGGCCCCGACTTTCGCACCTTCCGGCAGGTGGCTGAGGGCCTGTTCCTCGACCTCGATGTTGACGGTCTCGGGATCGACGGCCTCGTCGTGGGCGTAGCCGAAGCTCTCTTCGTCGAGTTGGCCGGCCGTGTTGCCGCCGATGGAGTGCGCCTTCAACACTTCGCCTACGGCGGTCATCAGGCCGAGCCGTTCGTTGGCGTCGAGCGCCTTCGCCGCTTGTTCCAGGTTTTCGATATGGACCATGGTGACCCTGGCCGCGTGCCCGGCGTCGGCGTGCGACCGGAGCCGCGCCGCCGCCTCCTGGCCGAAGCTGGGGCCGGCCAGCAGTCCCGCCTCGGTGACGGCGATCGGTTCGCGTTCGGCCACCTGGACCGGACTCGCCGGACCGACCTTGAGGGCCAGGAAGTAGTGGTCGCCGAAATCGGATACGCGGTATCCGGCGAGCGTGCTGACGACGCCGACGCCGTTGGGTCCCTTGATCTTCAAAATGGCGTCGTCAATACGACCGGCGCCGTCGCCGCCGCTTCCACTGCCGCCTTTGGCGCCGGAGCTCAGCATTTCCTTGACCTTGGGCCGGAACTTGTCGTCGATAAGGGCCAGGAACGAGGTGCCGGGCAGTTCGTCGGGCGCCATGCTGAACAACAAGTCGGTAGCCCCGGCGCCGTAAACGATGGTCAGCTCGCGGTCGAGCTCGAACAGCAGGTCGGCCCGGCAGAAAGCCAGCTTGATGAAACGGTCGCGCTCGGCCTTGACCCGTTCCGGGTCCTGGGCGCTGCTTCCGGTTCCCGTCTTTGCCATGGGTTCGGGCACGTCCCTTTCCTCCCGATCGGTCGGGCCTTGCCGTCAGCCTCCGCCGACGTTCGATCGACGGCCGGCCGCAAGGCAGTCTAGCGCGGCGCCGGGGTGCGAGGCCAGAGTGTCGAAACGCCGAATGCCTTCCAGGACGGACGGCAAATCGCCATAATGAAAACGCCGCCGTCGAGCCGGGCGGCGCGCCGGACAGGGGGAGCATGGGCGAAAAATCGGAAAGCGGGTTGGCGATTGCCGATCGAGGCGGCGATTTCGGCGCCGAGATCACCGACGTCGACCTCACTGAACCGCTGGTGCAGGGCCTGTTCGAGGACATCCAAGAGGTGTTGGATACCTATTGTGTCGCCGTGTTCCGGGAACAATTCCTTGATGATGCGGCCCTAGTCGCCTTCGCCGAGCGCTTCGGGCCGTTGGAGGTACCGTTGGCCCGTGACCAGTACGGCGGCGTCGACAGCAAGGTCACGCGCCTTTCCAATGTCGGCGATGACGGCGCCGTCATGGACCCCGAAGGCGAACACGCGACCTATATGAGGGGCAATTTGCTTTGGCACACGGACAGCTCCTTCAAGCCGGTGCCTTGCACCTATTCCATCCTCGCCGCCCATGAGGTTCCGGATTGCGGCGGCGAGACCGAATTCGCCGATTTACGGGCCTGTTATGATGATTGGGTGGGGCCGTTCGGCGAATTCGACAAAGGCGCGCTTGAGGGCCTGCAGTGCGAACATTCCATCATCTATTCCCGCTCGTTGATCTCCGGCGACATCTTCACTGACGCGGAGAAGAGAGCTTTCGAGCCGCCGCACCATCCGCTGGTGCGCACCCACCCCCGAACCGGGCGCAAGGTCCACTACGTCGGCAGCCATTGTTCCCATGTCGTCGGCTGGCCGGTCGAAAGGGGCCGGGCCTTGATCCGCGAGCTGACCGGGTTTTGCATCCGTCCGCAGCATGTTTATTCCCATTCATGGCGGGCCGGCGACGTCGTCGTCTGGGACAACCGCTCCGTCCTGCACCGCGGCCGCACCTACGACCCGGCCCAGCGCCGGGTCATGCACCGAGCGACCGTCGCCGGGGCGACCGCCTGACCGGGCCGCTGCGGCGAAACCGTGATCGCGCCGGTCTCGCCCATGCGGAGCGCCGACGCAGGTTCACGATCCTTACCCATCATGGAATCAGGGGGCATTCGATCTCCCCCAGATATCGGCCCCCCGAATTCTCGAGCGATCGAATGGAAGACCGGGGCCGTGAAGCTTGGATATCATCGAGGATTCCGAGGCCTCCACTTTTCCTTGAGGGCCGCGAGATTGAAATGATCGATGTCTTCTCTCGGAACGGCGGCGGTGACGGCCTCTTCCGTGACGCCGAGGATCCGAGCGTTGGCGTCGTCGATGACGCGACCGATGGTCTGCATCGCCGCATCCGCCGTCTGGCGCACCGCCGCGATCGCCCTGTCCGTGGCGTCGTTCAGCCGGGCGGCGGCATCGCAGGCCGCTCGGGCGACTTTTTCCGTTGCCTCGGCGAGTGCCTTGATGGCCTCGGCGGTGATCGATTTCAACGCGTCCTCGACCGTCGGCGCAGTTTCCCATGCGCCCTCCGCCGCCCGCGTGCGTTCCTCCGTTTCGGCGAGCTTCAGCATCGCGTCTTCGGCAAGCTCGGCCAAACCGCGAACCGCTTCGTCGCGGACCTGGCGGACGTCGTGAGATGTGGCTTCCATTTCCCGGATGATGGAAGCGGCCGCCGCTTCGGCTTTTTCCTGGAGTTCGGCCGACAGTTTGGATGCGTTTTCGAGGATCCTTCCGGCGGCCCGGGCTGCGCTTTTCTCGTCTGTACCGGGCCTGATGTTGCGCAATAGCCGTCCCGCTGTAGTCGTCGTTTCATTGCGGATGTTGTCGATGCAGGCGGCGGTCTGGTCTTTGATGCGCACGCCGGCGCCGAGCGCCTGGGCGTTGACGGTGGCGAGTATGGCCTCCGATCGCCGCCCGATTTCGCCGATGGCGGCCTCCACATCGGCGGCCAGCCGTTCCGCCGCACCGCGTAATTGTGGTTGCTTCTGGCGGTCGACGAAATCGTGAAACGTTTCCAGTGACCGTCCCGTATCCGGACTTCCCAGTGATGGGCTAAGACAATTCATACCGTTTTCCAGTATTCCGAAGTGTTAATCACACCCGCCGTCGAGCGCGGGGAGAAGCGCAGTTGTCGAACCTTGGCTCCAGCTGCGGCGCGCTCCGTCTGCGCGGGTCACCGCATGTATCCGATCATTGAAAACAGTGTACCAGCGCCCGGCACCGCCATCTGCTGACCGGACGTATACCTTGGGCGGTTCATAGGTATAGGGTGCCGGCGGACCTGGCCGGGGCCGCCGATTTTCGCTGACGGGCCGGCCGATTTGGCCTTAAATTGCCTCATCCAATCGGCAGCCGTGGGGTCCTCATCGCCGGGACGCGAGGGCGCACCGGCAGCGGGAGGGGGTCATGGATGAAAAGAGTGAACACGTTAAAACCGAAACCATAAAGGCCGACGACAAGGCCAACGACGAAAGGCTCGAGCACGAAATCCGCGAGCGCGCCTATGCGCTGTGGGAAATCACCGGCAAGCTGATTGGCAACGAGCTGGAACACTGGTTGAGGGCCGAACAGGAAATCCGCGAAGCTTGGACCCGGGCGGCAACCGGCCGTCCGCTGATTAAGGGCGTGCCGCCGCAGAAGACGGACGCCAATCCGCCGGCGACCAAGAAGACGGCGGCCAGCCGCCACCCACGCAAGGTCAAGGCCAAAGCCCAGACCGACGGGACGAGCCCGAAACCGCGCCGTCGGGCGCCGCGCCGGCCGGCCGAATAACTCTCCACCCGAACCCAGCGCCCGAAACGACCAAGGCCGCTCGCCCGACCCCGCGATAAGGCACGACCGGCCGGGGCGGATCAAAGGGGGTTTACAAATGTATGCGCGGGTTTGAATTTAATTACGCGATTGCCCCGGTGCAGATATCCGGCTGAGACCCGTCAGGTGAAGGGAGTTCGTGCCATGCAAGCGGACCAAGGCCAGCAGCAAGCGGTTCCACCGGTTCCGCAAATTCGCCTGAACGTCGGCACCGCCACCGTCGATGACGTCAGGTCTGCTCTCAACGCGGGATTGCGCGACATAACGAAACGCCCGACGCTCAGCCTTTTTTTCGGCCTTGCCTATGCGCTCATCGGCGCGGTCCTGTTGTCCGGCCTCCTGGTCTTCGACCAGGTCTGGATCGTCATCGCCGCCGCCGTCGGCTTTCCCCTCGTCGCTCCCTTCCTGGCCGCCGGCCTTTACGAAATGTCCCGCCGCCTCAAGGCCGCGGAGCCCTTCAGCGCATCCGACATCTTCCTCGTCGTCTTCAACCAGCAGCGCCGCCAATTCGGCTGGATGGCCCTGATCGTTTTGTTTGCCTTCTGGCTGTGGGCCTACCAAGTGCGCCTGATGCTGGCGCTTTTCCTGCAGAACAAGCCTATTCAGACCTTCGAAAGCGCAGCGTCGGTCCTGTTCACCACGGTCGAGGGTGCCACCTTCCTCATGGTCGGCTCCTGCGTCGGCGCCGTTCTGGCAACGCTCCTGTTCTCGCTCACCGTGATCGCCATGCCGCTACTCCTGGACAAGGACATTGATTTCGTGACGGCGATGATCACCAGTGTCCAGACGGTCAAGAAAAGCCCCGTCGTCATGCTCGGCTGGGGCGCCGTGGTCGGCGCTTTGACCCTCGTTGCGGTGGCGCCGATGCTGCTCGGCGTGATCGTCATCTTCCCCATCCTCGGCCACGCGTCGTGGCATCTTTACGAGAGGCTGGTTTCCGAGGGGTAGGGAGGGCGACGTTTCGGGCCGGAGGAAAGAACAGCTGCTTTCCGCCCATTGCCGTCAATTCACCACATGCGGATTGACGACTGCTTTGTGATCATTTCCGGAGCTTTCCGTAATCGAGGCGGCACCGCGCCTATTAACCAGGAGCGGGCGAAGGTCTCATCTGCTCTCCGGAAATCTGCATTCACTGAGGCGAGAATATCTCGATCGGGTCTTTGATGTTGCGCAGTTTGATGTGACCGTGAGAGAGCCACCGTTTCGGAACCTGATTGGCAAACCTATCAGAAACCAGAATGGCCTGATCGAGTTCTTTGCACTGGGCCTCTATCCGAGCTGCCTCATTCGCAGCTTGGCCAACCACGGTGAATTCCAGTCTCGTCGCGGTTCCAATGTTGCCATACATAGCGGTTCCGACGTGAAGTCCGATCCCGAACTCAATCGGCAGCTCGCCTCGCTGACTTCGGTCGAGATTGAGGCGCTCGCCGTTGGCAACGGCCTTCAACGACACGCTTAATGCGGCTTCGCACGCTTCACGTTCGTCCGCATAACGTTCCAAAGGGAAGATCGCGAGCGACGCGTCTCCAATGTATCTGAGGACCTCTCCGCCGGCCTCGAGAACAGCCCCCGCCGTAATCCCGTAATAGTCGTTCAAGACGTGGAGGAACTCGTCGAAGCCATAGTGCTCCGCAAGGGTCGACGACCCCCGCAGATCGCAGAACAAGATGACAGCCTCGATGACATCGCCATCTCCGCGTTGGATCTGGCCGGAGAAGACACGGTCCGCGGAGTATCCGCCGAGATACGCACGCATGATGTCTTTGACCAGGTTCTTTTGGGTAAGGCTCCTCAACTCCATGCAAAGCGGTTTGTGGATCTTACGCAGAAACTCCAGGTCTTCCTCGGCAAAGCCATTGGGGGCGGCGGAGATCCAACTGAACAGGATACCTTCCTGACTCGCCGGTGGTTGCGATCTGTCGGGATAACCGAGGAGTTGAGGGAAGTAGTCCGTTCCTCCGTGGGCGGACGCGTCTACGAGAAGCGGGTAACGATCGGACTCGGTCCCAGACGTGATTCTAATTCGACCCTCTTCTGCACCACTTTCGAATATCGGGCGCATCGGGCTTCCCAGATAGGCGTTCGTGACATCAAACCCCCTGGAGTACGTTTCAATCTCAACGCCCCTGTCGGGTCGCCAGGTATAGGCACTGACAACATGGAGTGGATGCAGGACAGGAATTCCGATCCTCACGCGGCAGAGAGATATGCCGACTTCGCCAAGTTGGTGCATGAGTTCAGCCAAGAAGCTCTCGATCGACCACCCTTCAAGCGAGCGTGTATAGAGCCAGTCCAATACGACAAACGGATCTTTCTCTGAACTGGAACTGCTCATAAACTGTTCTATGACTTCGCTCGAATCGACACGTGGCGGTTCAAAGTCTATCTGATTCCCGCCAGCGCCACCCACGCTATCTTTCTAACGCTGGTATTATTGTGAGGACTTCGGCCCACTTTATCCGCTAATGGATCAACTCCTTTACATTTGACGCTTGACGTCTGACGCCGGCTTACCGATCAGAAAGCCGTCATTTGATGATCTGAGGCAGTTGGACTGAAATTGGGAGTGGCTGTGTGAAAACGCCCCAATCGGTCTAGAATCCTGACAGTTGCTTTGGAGGTCGGGATGAGCCGATTTGTTGAAGGCCAGGATCGTCGGCAGCAGACGTTGTTGCCGGCGAGCCTTGATGATTATGTCGACGAGGACAATGCGGTTCGGGTGGTCGACGTTTACGTCGACGAAC
>Ga0056134_10000013_pt1 | contig 48088 bp, 50 predicted proteins | sample WorMetGr2BELIZE2_FD_71115 | JGI IMG/M metagenome (GOLD analysis project Ga0056134, IMG submission 71115) | Marine gutless worms symbiont microbial communities from Max Planck institute for Marine Microbiology, Germany - Inanidrilus... ...
TCTCGCGCCGCTTCGCTATGGGCGTAATCGATGCCGTGCTGCGCCAGTTCCTCGCCTTCCTTGATCTCCTTGTCAACCTTGTGGGCGAGTTTGGTGAATGCCGCGGCATCGCGGGCCACGTCGGTCCCGGCCTGAAGGCTGGCGCCGCGCAGCGTGCGCTCGAGCAGAATCGCCTGTTCGAGTTGGTGCAGGGTGATCGCCGTCACTTTCTCGGTGAGCGGAATATCCTCGTGGGCGATCTCCTCCAGTTCATTGCCGATCTGGACCATCTTGGTCACGGCGATGCCGGCGATGGAGGCGGCGGTCAAAGCGATCAAAGCGACGATAACGTAAATACGTTGGAAAATGGACATGTTTGGCCTCGTAAATAACCTGTGAAAATGCCGGCACCCGACCATCGGTGGTAATTACCGACTAGCTAGTTTGGGTTATTTATCAAGCCCGCATTAAGGCCGAATTAAATGCATATAAACCCTTATTTCAATTGGGTTTATTCACTAACAGCTGGCGGTTGTGGGTGTCTTGTCACCGCAATGATTTGGTAATTATCCGATGGAATTACTCTGTTTTTTGGCGGCCCATTGGATTGGCCAAACCGAACCGCCGCGTCAACCGTCCGTCCATAACGACGAGGCCGACGCCGATCAGGGCCATGCCGGTCAAATGACGGGCTAGGAGCATTTCGCCAAGAAACAGGACCCCGAGGATGATGGCACTGACCGGCACCAGGAAGGTGACGACAAGAACGTTGGTGGCGCCGGCGACCTTGAGAATGTGGAAATAGAGGATGTAGGCGAAAGCCGTCGACACGGTGCCGAGGGCGACGATGGCGGCCCAGGTCATCGGGCCCGGCATGGCGCCGGCGAACGGGTTTTCGACGAGGAAGGCGACGGGCGCCATCATCAGGCTCGACATGGTGACCTGGCCGCAGGCGGTGACCGCCGGCGGGCGTTCCTTGAAACGGCGCCCGAAGATGCCGGCGAAAGCATAGGAGAGCGCGGCACCCAGGATCGCCGCCTGAGCCAGGAAAGCGGCGCCCAATCCGGCAATGGCGTCCGGCCCCATGATGACGGCGACGCCGAACAACCCGAACAGAACGCCGCCGATCTTCCCCGGCGTCATTTTCTCATCTGCCGTCAGAGCGTGCGCGAGAACCACAGTGAATAACGGCGTCGTCGCGTTGAGGATCGAAGCGAGGCCACTGGCGATCTCCGTCTGGCCCCAAAAGATGAGACTGAAAGGGATGGCGTTGTTGAGCAGTCCCATCACCGCGAAAGCCCCCCACAAACGGGCATCGAGTGGAACCCTGTACCCGGTCGCGAATAGCCAAATCCACAACGCCGCCGCTGCGGTCGCGACCCGGAGCGCCGTCAGCGTCAACGGTCCGATCTCGCGCACCGCATAGCCGGCGAAGAAAAACGACCCGCCCCAGACGAGGCCCAACACCATAAGCATGCCCCAAGTGGCGGCGGTCATCTGTGGCGCTTGCGAGTGTTGCACGGCTGATCGGGTCATGGCGAGTGCTTCGAAAAATCGAAACCGGCGGGTTGCCGGTGAGCTTACCCACCCAATATGAGGGTCCCGCCGCTTCCGCGCATTCCGTATCTTGCTATGGTGACAATTATCCCGCCGCAGGCCGTGTTAGCCCGGCAGCACGTACCAAATCAGTGCCGGCAATGTAGCGAAAGACAACGCCGTCGAAATGACGACGACGCCCGCAACCTCGGCCGGCCTGCGATTATAGGAATGGGCGAACAGGTAATTGAAAACGGCCGCCGGCATGGCGCATTCGACGATGACGACGCCGCGGGCGACGCCCTCGAGACCGAGCCCATGGGCGACACCGACACCGACGGCAAACCCCATCGTCAATCTCAGCAACGCCAAAGCCGTACTGCGGCCAAGCGTCGTGATGCGAAGTTCGGCCAGCGACGTTCCGAGCGTGATCAGCATCAACGGTATGGGGAAACCGCCGATGATGGAAAGCGTGTTCAGAGCCCACTCGGGTACGGGGACGTCGCCGATCTTGAAGATAAGGGCCAGGACCGTCGCCCAAATCAACGGCAACTTGAGAACCTCCATTGGGTTCGTCGAGCCGGATACGATCGCCGGGCCGACGATAAAGGCGAGCAAACCGTTGATCGTGAAATAACCGATGCCCAAAACCAGGCCGGTGTCGCCGAAGGCCAACAGGCAGAGCGGCAAGCCCATGTTTCCAGTATTGGCCAATATCATCGGCGGCAGAAAGGCGCGGATGTCCTGGCCGGCCAATCTCAACAGCGGGTAGGCGATGATCACGAATACGCTCAGGGTGACGACGGCCGCCAACGCCATCTCCGCCAGGGCATTCAGATCCAGCTCGGATTGAACGAGCGAGGAGAAGATCAGACACGGAAACCCGACGACCATCACCAGCTTGGTGACGAAGGCAGGTTCATAGGGCAAACCGCGCTTGACCCAGGCAAAACCGATCCCGGCGCAGATGAAAATGGGCGCGATGACGGCGAAGATCTGGGTGATCACGGCGTCGATTCCTTCTCTTTCCCGGCGCGGAAGGCGGAAAATGAGTAAAGCGCCAATGCCGTCCAGATCAAGGCAAAGGTGATGAGAAACGAAGGGCCTAGAGGTTCGCCGAAAACGGTGACGCCGAGCATAAACTGGAGGGTCGGTGCGATGTATTGAAACAGGCCCAGTGTCGCCAATCGCAAGCGGCGCGCCGCCTCGGTGAACAGGTAGAGCGGCACCGCGGTGACGGCGCCGGCCAGAACGAGGAGCGCCGAATCCGGCCAACCGGCACCAAAATGCCCGGTTTCCTGGTACGCCAAATAGGCGATGAAAGCGACCGCCAACGGGGTGTAGACGGCCGTCTCGAAGAGCAGCCCGCTCATCGCCTCGACCGGTGCCGTCTTGCGGATGAGGCCGTAGAATCCGAAACTGAAGGCGAGGGACAGCGCGATCCAGGGAAAGCTGCCGACAAAAGCGATCTGGTTGAACACGCCGGCCGCCGCGATGGCGATGGCGATCCATTGCAGCCGGTTGTGGCGTTCGCCAAGAAAAACGGCGCCCAGCAATACGTTGACGAGCGGATTGATGAAGTACCCGAGGCTCGACTCGAGCACATGGCCATGGGTCACGGCCCAGATGTAGACCGTCCAGTTGAAACCGACGAAGGTCGCCGAGGCGGCCACGCGGATGGCCACTGCCCGATCCTGAAGCAGGGACCAAATGCCGACGAGGCGGCCGCGTAGCGCCAATGCCGCGGCGACGAGTACCGCCGACCAGAAGATGCGATGCGCCAGGACCTCGGCCACGGGCATGTGGTCGACGGCCATGAAATAGAGCGGAAAAACGCCCCACAGCCCGAACGCCGAAATAGCAAAGAAGGCGCCGCCGGCATGACCGGGCGCCGGCTTGTCGCCCGCCGACAAGGGCTACTCGACCCAGGCGATGCGCAGGATATTGGTGGCGCCGGGCGTGCCGAATGGAACGCCCGCGGTGATCGCAAGCGCGTCGCCCGTATTGGCGAATCCCTGCTCTCTCGCGACCCGGATGGCGTTGGACACCATGTCGCGGAAGGTCTGGCATTCCATGGTTTCGACGGAATGCACGCCCCAGACCAGGGCCAATCGCCGCGCCGTATCCGTTCTACCTGTGAGACCTAAGATCGGCACGGTCGGCCTTTCCCGCGAGGCACGCAAGGTCGTCGAACCGGTCGACGAGAAGGTCACGATGCAAGCCGCCGATATGGTCCGCGCCACCTGTCGCGCGGCCGCCGTAATGGCGTCGGCGGCTGTCGCCTCGGGCAGGTAGCGATCGGCCTTGGTCAGGTTCCGGTAGTGGTCGTCCAACTCGACCTGGCGGATGATGCGTTCCATGATTGACACCGCCTCCGGCCCATACTTACCGACCGCCGTTTCGGCTGATAGCATGACCGCGTCGGCGCCGTCGTAGATCGCCGTTGCCACATCGGAGGCTTCGGCGCGGGTCGGTGTCGGCGAGTTGATCATCGACTCCAGCATCTGGGTCGCGACGACAACGGGTTTGCCGGCTTCGCGGCTGGCCCGAACGATCTTCTTCTGGCAACCGGGCACTTCTTCGGGCGGCAGTTCGACGCCAAGATCACCGCGCGCCACCATTATGGCGTCGGCGAGGTCGACGATGACGTCGAGGTGCTGCATGCCCTGCGGTTTTTCCATCTTGGCCATGATGCCGGCCCGACCGGCGACGACCTTCCGGACCTCCGCGACATCGGCCGGGCGCTGCACGAAGGAAAGTGCCACCCAATCGACACCGAGCTGCAGAGCGAAGCGGAGATCGCTGTGATCCTTTTCCGTCAACGGTGACAGCTCGAGGATGACATCGGGCACATTGACGCCCTTGTGGTCGGACAATTCGCCGCCGACGATAACCTCGGTTTCGGCAAAATCCTTCCCGCAGTCGAGGACGCGGAGCCGGATCCGCCCGTCGTCGATGAGAAGCTTGGTTCCCGGCTCCAGGGCCGAGAAGATCTCCGGATGCGGCAACGAGACCCGCGACCCGTCTCCGAGCGCCGGTTCGAGATCGAGCCGGAAGGGTTGTCCGGATTCCAGGTCGACCTTTCCGCCGTCGAATTCCCCGACGCGGAGTTTCGGTCCCTGCAGATCAGCGAGGATACCGATCGGTCGGTTAAACTCCGCTTCCAGTTCGCGAATGGTGTCGTAGCGTTTCTTGTGGTCTTCTTGCGTTCCGTGCGAGAAGTTGAGGCGGAACACGTCGGCCCCCGCTTCGAACAGGTTGGTGATCGCATCCCTGTCGGAACTCGCTGGACCAAGGGTCGCGATAATCTTTGCGTTTCTAAATCGTCTCATGCCGGGAACCATAAGGCTGTACAGTTATTTAGACCAGCCCCATTGACATCGATCAAAGGCGTCAACGTCAGCTTGTTAGCAGATAAACAGGCCCTTAATATGTGAATCTATCGTGAATTTCGGATGCGGCGGCACGGCCTCCCAACGGAAATCCAATGTTGAAGAAAATCGTATCGAACGCGCTCCTTTCCATGGTCATGGACAAAAAGGCCCGGGACAAACTGGGCGCCCTACGGGATGCGAAAAAGCAGCGCAAACAACACAGCGGCGACGTCGGGAAACCGACCGAAACGGCGCCGGAGATCGACAAGCCCGTCGATCGGGAAAACGAGTTGGCCCAGGAATTCGCGAGGACACCGCCGCCGCGTCCGCGCGCCCCCGACGGACCCGACGTCGTCGACGATCCGGCCGAACTGATCCGCCAAAGCCTCGATGCAGCGGAAAAGGAACTGCTCGACCGCCAGGCCCGCATGGGGCGCATGACCAAAGGATGGCGCGCCTTGATCGCCGAGGCCATGGCCATTCACCGGTCCAAGTCGCACATCATCGACGAGTTGGACCCGGAGCAGCGGGAAAAATTGAAAGTCCTGGCCATGCATGCTCTCGACCCCGACGGCACCAAGGGCGGTCAGTGACATTGGATAGGGCCGCCCTGCAGCCGACCGACGACGTCGGCGAACACCGACACGCCGCCGCCATCCTGGACGGCGACCGTCGCGCGCTCGCCCGCGCCATAACGCTCATCGAATCGACGCGCTCCGATCATCGGGCCCAGGCGGAGAGCCTGCTCGCCGAACTGCTGCCGGCGACAGGACGTTCGATCCGCATCGGAATTTCCGGCGTGCCGGGCGTCGGCAAGTCGACCTTCATCGAGGCCTTCGGGCTGCATATCGTGGCGCGCGGACACCGGGTGGCGGTGATCACCGTCGACCCGTCGAGCCCGATCAGCGGCGGCTCGATCCTCGGTGACAAGACGCGCATGGAAAAACTGTCGCGCCACCCGAGCACCTATATCCGCCCCTCTCCGTCGGGAGGATCGCTGGGCGGTGTCGCCCGCCGTACCCGCGAGGTCATCCTGGCTACGGAAGCCGCCGGGTTCGACGTCATCCTGGTTGAAACCGTCGGTGTCGGCCAATCGGAGACCGCCGTCGCCGGGCTGGTCGACATGTTCATGCTCCTGATCGCACCGGGCGGGGGGGATGAATTGCAGGGTCTCAAGAAAGGCATCGTCGAACTGGCCGAACTGATCGTCGTCAACAAGGCCGACGGTGACCTGATCCCGGCCGCCGAACGGGCCCGGCGCGACTATTCGGCGGCCTTGCACCTGTTCCGGCACGGCTCAGAGGGATGGACGCCGAAAGTCTTGAAATGCTCATCGATGACCGGCGAAGCCATTGATGAGGTCTGGGAAACCGCCGAAGCGTTCCGCGCAGCCATGAGCGCGTCCGGGAAACTGGAAGCCCGGCGCGCCGAACAGGCAAAAGCGTGGATGTGGGATGAGGTCAACGAAGCCCTGGCCCGGCGTCTCAAGGAAGACGCAGCGGTCGGCGCCCTGTTGCCGGAACTTGAGGCGCGCGTCCAGGCGGGGTCAGTCAATCCGGCCGATGCCGCGCGTCAGGTTCTCGCTGCTTTCGGTTGTAAAGACGAATAAGGCTCTCTGGAAATGAGGTCTATTGGGGATATCGCTATTCAACCCTGACGAAAAAGGCGCTAGGATCGATCAAAGAATACGTTCCGGGCACCGATCCGGAACAATCCAGAGAGAGGATACCCCCCGTGGCCGATGAAAATTCTGACGCCTATCTGAGACGGGAGCTGGACGGTCTGCTCCGATATCTCAACAAGGTCCGCGACGAGATCGCAGCCATCAAAAAACCGGCCGACGAGACGCACAATTTCCAGAAGATGGGTGACCAGCTCGACGCCATCGTAAAGGCGACCGAGGAGGCGACCAATACGATCATGGAAGCGGTGGAAAAGAACGATGCTATTGTTCAGGAAGTCCGCAACAAGATCGACGATCCGGACGTTATCGCCAAGCTCGATGAAATTGCCAACAATTCGGGCGACGTCTTCCAGGCCTGTTCGTTCCAGGACATTACGGGACAGCGGGTCAACAAGCTGGTCAAGTCACTGACCTATGTCGAAGACAGGGTCACGGCCCTGGTCGAAATCTGGGGCCGCGAAGTCATCGAAAACGTCATCGTCCAAGAGCTCCAGAAAAAGACCGAGGACGAAAAGCTGTTGCAAGGCCCACAGCTGGGGGGCGAAGGCCTGTCCCAAGACGACATCGACGCCCTGTTCGACTGACGCGGGATCGCCCTACTATTTCCCTTTATTTGTGCCAATTCGTCCCTGTGCGACGCCGTTCCGATGGTGTAAATTCGCCCCGCCTTTCAACGATCCGACATACGGAGACTGACGAATGCGGACAGCCGCCTTGCACCGATACCTGTTTGCTGCCCTACTATTTTTTGGAGTTTTTGCCGTGACCGAAACCGTAGACGCGGGCGACCCCGAAAACACCCTTTACATGGATCTCGAGCACGGCCGCGTCGTCATCGAGATGCGCCCTGACTTGGCGCCGAAACACGTGGCGCGGATCAAGGAGTTGGTTCGCCAGAAGTTCTATGACGGCCTGACCTTTCACCGGGTCATCGCCGGCTTCATGGCGCAGGGCGGCGACCCCGACGGTAATGGCACCGGCGGTTCCGGACAGAACATCCCGGCCGAGTTCTCGAGCGAACCGCATGTCCGCGGCATCGTGTCCATGGCTCGCTCGTCGAACCCGAACAGCGGCGATTCTCAGTTTTTCATCGTGTTCAAGAAGTCACCCTGGCTTGACGGTCAGTACACGGTCTGGGGCCGTGTCACCGAAGGCATGAAATTCGTGTCGATGCTGAAGCGCGGCGATCCCAATTCGAACGGTGTGGTCGACGATCCCGACCATATCGTCACCCTGCGGGTCGCCGCCGACGTCGATTGAATCTAGGCCCGTTCAGGCTTCGATTTCATCGACTAGCCAGCTGCTCAGTTCGAGGGCCAATTCGCGGGTGCGCTCGTCCTCGGATTTCTGGAGTTCGCCGAGCTTATCGATGACGTCATCAATGATGTGCCGGTAGCGGTCGCCGCGGCGGGTCTCGACCATCAGCTCCGTCATCATTTTCTGAAGCTGGCATTCGAGTTCTTCCTCGGTCGAGCGCCCCGGGCTTAGCTCCGACAGTTTGGCGCAGTTTTCCCGAATATATTTGACGCGTCTCATAATTTCGGATTCGCTCAAGTTGAGTGACGGAGCGATCCGTTTCACGCTTTCAAAGTCGACCTCGCCTTCGAAGGATTCGATGCCGGCGGACAGCAACCGTTCGTTCAGCTCGGCTCGGTCGATCCCGAGCATTTTCGCCGCTTTCGCGATTCCTATTCTGTTTTCCATTTTGCTCTCCCAGGTCCGAACCGCTGGAACGAACATATCCTAAAGGAAAGTAGGGTTATTAGGGAAGCACTTGAAATCGAACGACGCAGCGGTTCACTGAAATGTCACCAGCCCGAACGTCAACGGCTCAGTTCGCGGATCGCCCCGTCCAGACCCTCGAGCGTCAGCGGATACATGCGGCCGCCGATGATCTGCTGGATCATACCCACCGACTGGGTCTGTCGCCACCAACGCTCCGGTACCGGGTTGAGCCACACCGTCTTCGAATAAACATGCAGCAAGCGCTCGAGCCAGACGGCGCCGGCTTCCTCGTTCCAGTGTTCGACGGAACCGCCGGGGTAGACGATTTCGTAAGGGCTCATGGAAGCATCGCCGACGATGATCACCTTGTAGTCGTGGGGAAAGGTATGGAGCACGTCCCAGGTCGCCATGACCTCGCTGTGGCGGCGTACGTTGTCGCGCCAGACCCGCTCGTAGAGGCAGTTGTGGAAATAGAAGTATTCGAGATGCTTGAACTCGGCCCGCGCCGCCGAGAACAATTCCTCCATGGTCTTTACGTGCGGATTCATGGACCCGCCGACGTCGAGGAACAGGAGCACCTTTACGGCATTGTGACGTTCCGGCACCATCTTCACGTCGAGCCAGCCCTTCTTGGCCGTCGATCGGATGGTGTCGTCGAGGTCAAGTTCGGTGGCTGCACCCTCGCGGGCAAATCGCCGGAGCCGGCGTAGCGCCACCTTGATGTTGCGTGTCCCCAGTTCGATGCCATCGTCGAGATTGCGGAACTCGCGCTTATCCCACACCTTGACCGCCCGGTTGTGGCGGTTTTCGTCCTGGCCGATACGCACGCCCTCCGGGTTGTAACCCCAGGCGCCGAAGGGCGAGGTGCCGGCAGTGCCAATCCATTTCGACCCGCCCTGGTGGCGTTTCTCTTGTTCCTCCAGGCGCTTCTTCAGGGTTTCCATTAATTTATCCCAACCGCCAAGGGCGTCGATCTCGCGCTTTTCCTCTTCCGTTAGGAACCGCTCGGCCAGTTTGCGTAGCCAGTCTTCAGGGATCTCGTAGGCCTCGCCCTCGGGCGTCGACTCGATGCCCTCGAAAACCTCACCGAACACCCGGTCGAACTTGTCGAGGTTGGTTTCATCCTTCACCAAAGCGCTGCGGCTCAGGTAGTAGAACCGCTCAACGTCCGTTTCCGCCAAACCGGCTTCGACCGCCTCGATCAACGTCAGGTATTCGCGCAAAGACACCGGGACCCGTGCCTCGCGGAGCTTGAAGAAGAAATCGATGAACATGACGGCCCTACTCGCCTCCCCCTGAACCGGCGGCACTCCGGGCGGTGACCCGGGCGACGGCGCCCTCCTCGGCACCGCTGTCGTCGAGCGTCTCCGGTTGCTCGGCGACGACGTCTCCGAGGAGTTCCGGCGGTACGCTCTTCAGGTGGATGTCCTGTTGCGGATAAGGGAAGGCAATAGCGTTCTTGCGGTAGAGATGCCAGACCTTGAGAAGGATGGCGCTCCTGACACTGCCGAGGCCGTTCTGCGGATCGCCGACCCAGGCGCGCAGCTCGAGATCGACGGAGCTCGCCCCGAAGCCGGTCAGGTTGCAAACGGGCTTGGGGTTGTCGAGGACGCGGGTCGTCGCGCTGGCCGCCTCGATGGCGAGATCCAGGGCGCGCTCGACGTCGGATTCGTAGGAAATGCCGATGAGCAGGCGCAGGCGTACCAATCGATGCGAGAAGGACCAGTTCTCCACCCGCTGCGAAATCAGTTCCTCGTTGGGGATCAGATGCTCCGTGCCGTCCCGGGTGATCACCGAGACATAGCGTGCGTTCAGGGTTTTGATCTCGCCATAGGTCTGGCCGAGCGCGATGACGTCGCCCGGCTTCACCGACTTGTCCATCAGCAGGATCATGCCGCTGATCAGGTTCGAGATGACCTTCTGCAGGCCGAATCCGACGCCAAGGCCGACGGCACCCGAGAAGACGGCGAAGGCGGTGAGGTCAATACCGACCGATTCGAGGCCGATGACGACGGCGATGGTGAAGACCAGGACCCGGAACAGCTTGCCGAACAGGACTTGGGCGGAAGGTGATACGGCCGGCATGACGGCCAACCGGCGTTCCAATAGTCTGGCCGAGAATCCGGCCAGCCACAGCAATACGGCCAAAGCGATGCCGGCCTTGATGACGCTGAGGATCGATATCCTGACCTCGCCGATCTGCATGGCCATGCTGTCGAGCACGGCACTCGTCGGCGCCAGGAGGCCGGTGATGTTGAGCGCTGCGATGACCCAGGCGGCAATGGTGACGGCGCGGGACCACTGCGGGTCGCGGATCAGGGTCGCCGCCAGACGAATGACCACCCAGGCCGTCAGCAAACTAACGACGACTTTGATCAGGTGATGGGGCCACGCGGCCTCGGCCGCGGCAAAAACGGAGAACCACTGGAGGACGAGCCAGACGACGGGTAGGCTCAGCGGCGCCAGGGCGTCGGCGACCGGCTTTCCGTATTTCCGGTACCAGGGTACGTTCCAACCTTTTTCGAGAAGCGCCCGGGCTTTCGCCGCGGTTGCCCAGGCGACTATAAAAGCGGCGAAGACGATGAGTGCCTGGATCACCGTCGACAAAACCAGGACATTGGCGTCGAGCCAAGCGTAGACCTGAAGGATCCAGGCTTCGATCTTGGCGGGGTCGGTCAGGTCGTCGAATTTGATCACGCGGTGTTCCTCACACCCACAGCCCTCGCACCCGACCAGAATAGGCGGTTTTATGGCGGCGCGCCAATCGGCGTCCGGGCGCCCCTAGAATCAGCCCTTCTCCCGGCGGTGCAGGAAGGCCAGACGCTCGAGCAGGTGGACGTCCTGCTCGTTCTTTAGGAGTGCCCCGTAGAGTGGCGGAATCACCGCCTTGGCGTCGTCGCTCTTCAAAGCTTCCGGCGGGATGTCCTCGACCATCAAGAGCTTCAGCCAGTCGAGCAGTTCCGACGTCGACGGCTTCTTCTTTAAACCGGGAACGTCACGCAGCCCGTAGAAGGCATTCAGCGCCTCAGACACCAGCCGCTTCTGGATATCGGGGAAATGGACCTGGATGATGCGCCGCATGGTGTCGTCGTCGGGAAACCGGATGTAGTGGAAGAAACAGCGCCTGAGGAAGGCATCTGGCAGTTCCTTCTCGTTGTTGGACGTGATAACGACGATCGGGCGTGCCTTGGCCAGCACCGTTTCCTGGGTTTCGTAGACGTGAAACTCCATGCGGTCCAGCTCGAGCAGAAGGTCGTTGGGGAACTCGATGTCGGCCTTGTCGATCTCGTCGATCAGCAGCACGGGCCGCACATCCGATTCGAAGGCCTCCCACAGCTTGCCGCGGACGATGTAGTTGGCGATATCGTGGACCCGCTCGTCACCCAGCTGCGAATCACGGAGCCGGGCCACGGCGTCGTATTCGTAAAGGCCCTGCTGCGCCTTGGTCGTTGACTTGATATGCCATTGCAGGAGCGGCGCGCCCAGGGCCTTGGCGATCTCCTCGGCGAGCACTGTCTTGCCAGTCCCGGGCTCGCCCTTGACCAACAGCGGCCGCTCCAAGGAGACGGCCGCATTGACCGCGACCTTCAGGTCCTCGGTAGCGACGTAGGTTTCGGTTCCGTCAAACCTGCCTGAACTCATATGGGATCCGTTCCCTTAGCCCTGCCGTCCGCTCATTCCGCCGGCGCCGCCTGCGATGCGCTGCCGCCGACAACGGTTTCGTTTCCGATGCGCGGATTGTGCGGGACGAGAAAGGCGAGGACAAGGGAAACTCCGGCCATGGCGGCCGCCGAAAGGAACACCGCGGAAGCCGAATGCTGGACCCAGACATAGCCGTAGAGCGCCGGGATAAAGACGGCGGCAATATGGCTGATCGTGAAGCTGACGCCCGACGATGACGCGATGTCTTCGGGGTTGGCAATCTTCTGGAAATAGGTCTTGATGGCCAATGCGAAGGCGAAGAAAAGGTGATCGAGCACATAGAGCACGACGGCGATCCAGGCGGTGTCGACGAAGGCGTAGGCGGCGAACACCCCGATTAGGCCGATATACTCGAAGATCAGGGCCCGGCGCTCACCGAAGCGCGCCACTAGCTTACCGATCTTCGGAGCCACGAACATGGTGATGCCGGTACTGGCGACGAACATCAGGCTCATCGCCGCCGGGTCGAAACCGAACTTCTCGACCATCAGGAAAAGCGAAAAAACGATGAAGATCTGGCGCCGTGAGCCCGACATGAAGGTCAGCGCATACCACAGCCAATAGCGCCTTTTGAGCACGATCTTCTTGGTCTGCCCGACCTTGGCCTCGTACCGGGGAAAGGCGGTCCAGCAGAATACGGCGATCGCCAGGGTCACGCCGCCGCCGATCAGGTAGACCCATTTCAACTCGAGGCCGCCGAGGTCGAGGGCGACGTATACCAAGGCGAAGGAAACGAGGGCCGCGAAAGACCGCGCGCTGACGATACGCCCGAGCACCATCGGTGCCTTGGACTTGTCGGACCACTGCAGGGCCAGGGACTGGTGCAGGGTCTCGAAATAATGGAAACCGACGGACATCAGGAAGGTCGTCAGCATCAGGCCCCAAAAGCTGGGATAGAATCCGGTTACGGCGATACCGAGGCCCAAGAGCGCCAGCGAAAACAGCGCAAAGGTTTGTTCGCGAAACACCAATAAAATGAAGATGACCGTAAAGGACAGGAAACCCGGGACCTCGCGCAGACTCTGGATCAGCCCGACCTCCCAGGCCCCCGACCCGATCTGGTCGTGGGCAAAGTTGTTGAACAGCGCCTGCCAGGTCGAAAAACTGATCGGCATGGCAATGGCCGTCAGGATCAGGAAGACCTCGGCCCGTCTCCAGCCGGTGCTCGGATTGTTGGCGACGTTCATGCCTGTTCCTACTTATGCCTCAGTGAACAAGGGCGACTTTACCGCAGTCGCCGTTTGGCGTATATGGACAATAAAGACAATTTATATCGACAAACGGACATGATACTGCCTCACCCTTTCCTGACCGCCGGGCCCGCCCGGCAGAGCCCTGACGATGACCGCGGAATCGACCGGGTCCCGCGGCCAGTAGCCAGCCGTTCTCGGGAATTACCGCAAGGACAGTTGATCGAAGCCCACCACCATCGGCGGGCCCAACTGTTGTTCGCGTCGCAGGGCACCATGGTGGTGTCGACCGACCAGGGGATCTGGGTGGTGCCGACGCAACGGGCTGTCTGGATTCCGGCCTTTGTCGACCACGCGGTCCTGGCGCGCAGCCCGTTGTCGCTGCGCAGCCTCTATTTTACGCCGTCGATCGTGCCCGGCATGCCGAAGGCCTGCGCCGTCGTCACTGTTTCCGAACTTCTGCGCCAGCTGATCCTGGCCGCTGTCGCCTTGCCGGCCGACTATGACGAAAACGGTGCCGACGGGCGCTTGATCGGCGTCTTACTTGACCAGATTCTGACCCTGCCCGAGGCGCCGCTGCACCTGCCGATGCCCACCGACGGCCGTTTAAGGGTCATCGCCGAGACGCTTTCCAACAACCCAGCCGATCCCCGATCGCTGGAGCAATGGGCCGAAACCGCCGGCGCCAGTTCGCGGACCCTGACCCGGCTCTTTGCCGCCGAGACCGGCATGACCTTCCGCCAATGGCGCCAGCAGGTGCGGCTCCTGGAGGCCCTGGCCCGTCTCGCCGACGGCGATCCGGTGACGACGGTGGCTCTCGACCTCGGCTACGAAAGCCAGAGCGCCTTCATCGCCATGTTCAGGAAGTCGCTGGGGACAACGCCGGGACGCTACTTCACCGATCGCGACGGCGCCTGACCGGCGCCCGTGCTGGGGACGACGCCTGAACGCTACTTCACCGACCGAACCAGGGGCGAACAGAGCCTCAACCGGCCTCGGCGATCGCCGCCTCGATGGCATCGAGGGCCGCCTGTCCACCGGCGCCGTCGGGGCCGCCGGCCTGCGCCATGTCGGGGCGCCCGCCGCCGCCCTTGCCGCCGACGGCGGCCGAGCCGCTGCGCACCAAGTCGATGGCGCTGATACGCCCGGTCAGGTCGTCGGTGACGCCGACGACCAAGGACGCCTTGCCATCCGTGTTGGAGACGACGGCGACGACGCCCGAACCGATACGGGTCTTCAGGTCATCGGCCAGGCTTTTCAGTTCCTTCGCCGGGACGCCGTCGAGCAGTTTTGGCGCAAAGGCGATGCCGGCGACATCCTTGGTCTCGGACTGGGCCGACGATCCGCCGCCCGTCGCCATCTGACGGCGCGCCTCGGCCAGGTCGCGCTCGAGCTTGCGGCGATCTTCGAGGAGGGCCTGGACGCGGTCCGGCACGTCGCCCGGCTGCGCCTTGAGGATCGACGCGGCTTCCAATAGCGAGCGCTCGGTTTCCGTGAAATAGGCCAATGCCCCGTCGCCGGTGAAGGCCTCGATGCGCCGGACGCCGGCGGCGACGGCGCCTTCCGATATGATCTTGAAGGGCCCGATGTCGCCGGTGCGTTTGACGTGGGTACCACCGCAAAGCTCTGTCGAGAAGGCATTATCTTCGTCGTCACCCATGGAGACGACGCGCACCTCGTCGCCGTATTTCTCACCGAATAACGCCATGGCGCCGGCTTCGACCGCCGCATCCGGTTCCATCAGGCGGGTCACAACATCGGTGTTTGCGGTGACCTTGGCGTTGACGTCGTGTTCGACCTGGGCGATCTCGTGGGCCTCGACGGCCTTCGGGTGCGAGATGTCGAAGCGCAGACGATCCGGTGCGACGAGAGATCCCTTCTGGGTCACGTGGTCGCCGAGATGGCGGCGCAAGGCTTCGTGCAGTAGGTGGGTCGCCGAATGGTTGGCGCGCAATTGCCGACGGCGGTCGCCGTCGACGCGGAGCGCGATGTCGTCTCCGATGCCAAAAGCGCCGTGTTCGATCTGGACCACATGGACATGCAGGTCGCCGACCTTCTTCAGGGTATCGGCGACGCGGGCCACGGCATCTTCGCCGCCCGTCAGCACGCCGGTGTCACCGACCTGGCCGCCCGATTCCCCGTAGAAAGGCGTTTGATTGACGACGACGTATCCCTCGTCGCCTTCCGCCAAAGTATCTACACGCGCGCCGCCCTTGACCAGGGCGACGATCTGGCCTTCGGCGGATTCCGTCTCGTAACCGAGGAAATCGGTGGCCCCGACCTCTTCGCGAAGGTCGAACCAGATGGCTTCCGTCGCCGCGTCACCGGAACCGGACCAGGCCTTGCGGGCCTCCTCGCGTTGGCGGGCCATGGCGGCGTCGAAACCGCCGGTGTCGACGGCGATGCCCCGCGGCCTGAGCGCATCCTGGGTCAGGTCGAGGGGGAAGCCGTAGGTGTCGTAGAGGCGAAACGCGGTCTCGCCGTCCAACGACGAGCCGTCTTCCATACCGTCCGTCGCTTCGTCCAGGAGCTTGAGGCCGCGGCCCAGGAGCTTCTTGAACCGCGTTTCCTCGAGTTTGAAGGTTTCCGTGACCAGGGCCTCGGCGCGCACCAGCTCGGGGAAGGCGTGGCCCATCTGGTCGACCAACGACGGTACCAGGCGCCACATCAACGGTTCCTCGCAGCCCATCAGGTGGGCGTGGCGCATGGCCCGGCGCATGATGCGCCGGAGCACGTAGCCGCGCCCCTCGTTCGACGGCAGCACTCCGTCGGCGATAAGGAAGCTGCAGGCCCGAACGTGGTCGGCCATGACCCGGTGCGACACCGCGTGCTTGCCGTCGGGTTCCGTGTTGGAACCGTCGGCCGAGGCTTCGATCAACGCCCGCATCAGGTCGATTTCATAGTTGTCGTGGGTGCCCTGCATGACGGCAGCGATTCGCTCCAGGCCCATTCCGGTGTCGATGGAGGGTTTCGGCAGGTCGATGCGTTCGTCGGGCGTCACCTGCTCGAACTGCATGAAGACCAGGTTCCAGATCTCGATGAAGCGGTCGCCGTCCTCGTCGGGCGAGCCCGGCGGTCCGCCCGGGATGTGGTCGCCGTGGTCGTAGAAGATCTCGGAACACGGCCCGCAGGGTCCGGTATCACCCATGGCCCAGAAATTGTCCGACGTCGGGATGCGGATGACCTTGTCATCGGAAATTCCCGCCACCTTGCACCACAACGCCGCCGCGTCCTCGTCCGAGGAATGGACGGTGACCAGCAGCTTGTCGGCGGGCAGGCCGTATTCCTTGGTGACCAGGTTCCACGACAACTCGATGGCCAGTTCCTTGAAGTAATCGCCGAAGGAGAAATTACCGAGCATCTCGAAAAAAGTGTGGTGGCGCGCCGTATAACCGACGTTTTCCAGGTCGTTGTGCTTGCCGCCGGCGCGCACGCATTTCTGCGAGGTGACGGCGCGGTTGTAGTCGCGTTTCTCGAGCCCGGTAAAGACGTTTTTGAACTGCACCATGCCGGCGTTGGTGAACATCAGGGTCGGGTCGTTGAGCGGCACCAGCGGGCTCGAGGCGACGATCTCGTGGCCGTTGGCCGCGAAGAAATCGAGGAACCCTTTGCGTATATCGTTGACGGTCTGCATGACCTCTCCAACCCCGTGTCGATTCAATCTTGACCAGCACCCGCCGAGCGGCCCGGCGCCATCCCCCAACAAACGGTCGGTTTTACCCGCTCTCCCGGGGCCTGTCCAGGAAGCTGGCGAGAGAAAGGGCGGCGTTCAATGGCGCCTTTACCAGCGCCTTCAACGGCAAAACGCGGCCCCCGTTTCCGGGAGCCGCGCGTTGGTGCCCAACCAGTTGAAAACCGGTATTTACTCCGGCGGTACTCCCGGAATTACTCGATGCTCGCCGCCTCGTCTTCGCCGGCATCCGAAGACGCCTCGGCGTCTTCCGCCATCTCGCCCGGCCCGACCATCATCTCCTCCGAGATGAGCCCGGCGTTCTGGCGGATTTTCTGTTCGATGTCGTCGGCGATCTCCGAATTTTCGCGGAGGAACGATTTGGCGTTCTCGCGGCCCTGGCCGATGCGCTGGCTGTCGTAGGAGAACCAGGAACCGGACTTCTCGACGATGCCGGCCTTAATGCCGAGGTCGAGGAGTTCGCCCATCTTGGACACGCCCTCGCCGTACATGATATCGAACTCGATCATCTTGAACGGCGGCGCCAGCTTGTTCTTGACGACCTTGACCCGGGTCTGGTTACCGACCACCTCGTCGCGGTCCTTGATGGCGCCGATGCGGCGGATCTCCATGCGCACGGAAGAATAGAACTTAAGCGCGTTACCGCCGGACGTGGTTTCCGGATTGCCGAACATGACGCCGATCTTCATGCGGATCTGGTTGATGAAGATGATCAGGGTGTTCGATTTCGACACCGACGAAGTCAGTTTCCGAAGGGCCTGGCTCATCAGCCGCGCCTGCAGGCCGACGTGGGTGTCGCCCATCTCGCCCTCAAGCTCGGCCCGCGGCACCAGGGCGGCCACCGAATCGACGACCAGCACATCGATGGCGCCGGAGCGGACCAGGGTATCGGCGATCTCAAGCGCCTGTTCGCCGGCGTCGGGCTGCGAGATCAAGAGTTCGTCGACATCGACGCCGAGCTTCTTTGCATAAACCGGATCGAGCGCATGTTCGGCATCGACGAAGGCACAGGTTCCGCCGGCTTTCTGCGCCTCGGCGACGGCATGAAGCGCCAGCGTCGTCTTACCGGAACTCTCCGGTCCGTAGATCTCGACGACCCGGCCCCTCGGCAGACCGCCGATACCGAGGCCGATGTCGAGGCCGAGCGAACCGGTGGAGACCACGTCCGTCTCGACGACCTCGCGTTGGCCGAGTTTCATGATCGAACCTTTGCCGAAGGCCCGTTCGATCTGGCTGACGGCGGCGTCCAGCGCCTTGTTCTTATCCACCTGGTCTTTCTCCACGAGACGTAAAGCTGCGTTCGACATGTGCGCTCTCTCTTATTTCACAAGGGTTGTTCCGTTTCAATTCGTGTATTTGTACGCATTTTGTTCTTTTTTTTCAAACTCAAAAATAACTCACTGAAAAACAACAAATAAATGCATTCTTGTTCTGAGAACGTTCCACAAACATCTGGAAATTTTATTTCGGAGTCGTATCGGTATGGCGGCCGGGAAGAGCGAGAATCGCCGGTCAAAGCGACAGGCGCCGCCGCTGATGGCGCCCGACGGCCCGCTCAGGGAGCGCGACCCGACCGCAGAAAGGGTGGGTGATCACCCGGCGCGATCAAGCGCTTCCCGGGCCTGGCGGGTAATGGCCGTCCAATCCTTGTCGGCGATCTGCTGCTTGGTGGCGATCCACGAGCCGCCGATGGTGGCGACGATGGGCAGCGACAGGTAGTCCATCATGTTGTCGAGGTTGATGCCGCCGGTCGGGCAGAACTGGACGCCGGAACTGGCATAGGGCCCGGCCAGCGCTTGCAGCATCTTGACGCCGCCGGCCGCACCGGCCGGGAAGAACTTCAAGAGTTTGCAATCGAACGCCATGCCCTGCTCGATGTCCGACGGTGTCATGACGCCGGGGATGAACAGCTCGTCGGCCTCCCGGTAATGCTCGACGATATGAGGGTTGAGGCCCGGCGCCACGCCGAAGGTGGCACCCGCGGCCATCGCCCGGTTGGCCTGTTCGACGGTGAGCACCGTACCGGCGCCGAGCAGCATCTCGGGGAAACGCTTGGCGATGCGCCCGATGGCCTCGGCCGCGGCGGCCGTGCGGAAGGTCACCTCGGCGACGTCCATGCCGCCTTCGAGCAGCGCTTCGGCCAGCGGTTCCGCATCATCGGCGTTTTCGATGACGATGACCGGGATGATCGGGCGTTTGAGCAGCTCTTCCAACATTGTCGTTCTCCTAGCGATCGACGCGGGCGCCGCCGCCGCCGACCAGTTTTTCCACCTCCTTCAGGGACGCCATGGTCGTGTCCCCCGGCGTCGTCATGGCCAGCGCCCCGTGGGCCGCACCGTACTCGACGGCCAAGGCCGGGGCATTGAGTTCCATCAATCCGTAAATAAAGCCCGACGCGAAGCTGTCGCCGCCGCCGACCCGGTCCATGATCTCGAGACCCGGGCGCTGCGTCGCCGTGTGGAACGTGCCGTCGACCCAGCACATGGCGCCCCAGTCGTTGACGGTCGCCGTCTTGACGCCGCGCATGGTCGTCGCCGTCGCCTTGAAATTGGGAAACGCGGCCACCGCCGTCTCGATCATCTTCTGGAAGGCGCCGACCTCGAGATCGGAGAGGTTGTCGTCGACGCCCTCGACCTCGAAGCCGAGGCAGGCCGTGAAGTCCTCCTCGTTGCCGATCATGACATCCACATACTGGGCGATCTCGCGATTGATCTCGCGGCATTTGTCGAGACCGCCGAAGCCCTTCCACAGGGACGGACGGTAGTTGAGGTCGTAAGACACGATGGTGCCGTGTTTCTTGGCCGCCTTGGCCGCCTCGATGACGACAGGCCCGGTGGTCTCGGAAAGGGCGGCGAAGATGCCGCCGGTGTGGAACCAGCGCGCGCCCAGGGTCCCAAAGACATGGTCCCAATCGATATCGCCCGGTCTCAACTGCGAGGACGCCGTGTTGCCGCGGTCGGAACAGCCGACCGCGCCGCGGATACCGAAGCCGCGCTCCGTGAAATTGAGCCCGTTCCTGACCGTACGCCCAATGCCGTCGTAGTCGACCCACTTGATCAGCGACGTATCGACGCCGCCCTGCAAGATCAGGTCCTCCATCAAGAGCCCGACCTCGTTCCGGGCGAACGCCGTCACCACGCCGGCGCGGAGCCCGAAGCAGCGACGCAAACCACGGGCCACGTTGTACTCGCCGCCGCCTTCCCAGGCGCGGAAATGGCGCGCCGTGCGGATGCGTCCTTCGCCAGGATCGAGCCGCAGCATGATCTCGCCCAGCGATAGAATGTCGTAGCGGCAGTTTTCTGCGGATTTGGTTTCTAGTGATCCCATCGGCTTCTCTCTTCTCGGCTTAAGGACACGGCACGTCGATGCAACCCGTCAACTGAAGAGCAGGCCACCGTTGATGTCGACACAGGTGCCGGTCATGTAAGATGACTCATCGGATGCCAGGAACGCCGCTAGGTTGGCCGCTTCCTCCGGGCGGCCTTCCCGTTTGGTCGGGCAGATCTGTGCGACATGGGCACGGGCCGCATCGGCGGTGAACGTGTCGTGGAACGTCGTATCGAACATGCCGGCACAGATCGAATTGACCCTGATTTTCGGCCCCAGTTCCTTGGCCAAGCCGCGCGTGAATGTCATCACGGCACCCTTGGATGTGGCATAGGCAACGGCCCCGGGACCACCGCCGTCACGTCCGGCTTGCGAGGCGAAGGTGACGATACTGCCGCCGTCGGACATGTGGGGAACGACGGCTTTCACGGTCAGGAAAAGCGAGGTCAGGTTCAGGTTCAGGACCTTGGTGAAAAAATCGAGGTCCATTTCGGCGACGGTCTTTCGGGCGACCAGTCCTCCGGTGACGAATACCAGGACATCGATCTGCGGCCCGAACTCCGCCTGGGTCCGCTCGACCAGTTGGGCGGCGTCCTCTTCACGCGTCAGGTCGGCCTTGACGGCGATCCCCGAGCCCCCCGCCGCCTGGATTTCCTCGACCGTATCGGCGGCAGCGGCGTCGCTTCCGCAATAGCCGACAACCACCTTCGCCCCCTCGGCGGCCAGGCGAAGACTGCAGGCCCGGCCCAAATCCCGTGCGCCGCCGGCGACGATGGCGACTTTGTCATTCAGATTCATCTGTACCTCCGTAAGCCAATTGTGGGGCACCCGGCCTCAATGGCATCAATTCACAGGTCCCAAAAGCGATAATCACGCACTCGTCGTCGTTGGCGCCTATCGAGCCAACCACCCGCCATCGACCGGCACCACGGTACCATGAACGTAGTCGGACGCGGACGAGGCCAGGAATACGGCGGCCCCGCCGAGGTCGGCGGGATCGCCCCAGCGGCCGGCCGGAATGCGGCCGAGGATCTCGGCATTGCGCACCTCGTCGGCCCGCAACGCCGCCGTATTGTCGGTCGCCATATACCCGGGAGCAATGGCATTGACGTTGATCGATTTCGGCGCCCATTCGTTGGCCAGCAATCGCGTCAAGCCCAACAACCCGCTTTTGCTGGCCGTGTAACCGGCGACCCGGATGCCGCCCTGGAAGGACAGCATGGAGCAGATGTTGATGATCTTGCCCGGCTTGCCCTCGGTAACCCAATGGCGGGCCGCCGCCTGGCACAGCCACAAGGGCGCCGACATATTGACCTTCACCACATCGTCCCAATCGGCGGTTTCCAGGTCGATGGTATCGACGCGGCGGATGATGCCGGCGTTGTTGACCAGGATATCGAGGCGCCCCAGGGCATCGAGTGTTTCCTGAACGATGCGACCCGGCGCCTCTCGTTCACTGACATCGGCCTGAATGCCGACGAACTTGCGCCCGCAACCCTCGACACCGGCCTTGGTCCCTTCCTTCGGGGTGCGCTGGACCGCGGCGATGTCGGCACCGGCTTCGGCCAGCGCGATCGCCATGGCCTGGCCGAGGCCCCGGCAGGCCCCGGTAACGATCGCCGTTTTCCCGGTCAGGTCAAATGGGTTTATGCTCATGGTTATCTTCCCTTGCGGTCATTCATCGATCCATTGTCGGCCCAACCGCTCCGGCCGTTCACCGCATTTCGCCGGGCTGGACGAAATCCATGTCCGTGTAGTCCACATTGTCCCCGGCCATGGCCCAAACGAATGTGTAATTCGAGGTGCCTGCCGCCGAATGAATAGACCACGGCGGTGAGATCGCGGCCTGCTCATTGGCGAGAACCATATGACGGGTTTGGGTCGGCTCACCCATGAGGTGGAAGATCCGCGCATCCGGGTCCAGGTTGAAGTAGAGATAGGCTTCCATGCGCCGGTCGTGGGTATGGGCCGGCATGGTGTTCCACACGGATCCGACGTCGAGCGAGGTATAACCGAGCACCAATTGACAGCTTTCCATGACCAGCGGATGGATGAACTGGTTGATCGTCCGTTGGTTGGAGGTTTCAGCGCTGCCGAGCGACAACTTCTCGGCCTCGTCGATGGTGATCAGACGGTTCGGGAAGTTCCTGTGGGCGGGAGTGGAGGCGAGGTAGAACCGTCCGCCGCCCTCGAAGGTCACGGGTCCGGACCCGCAGCCCAGATAAAGCACATCGCCGCGGTTCAGCGTCCAGGTATCGTCGCCCGCGGAAACGGTGCCGACATCACCGATGTTGACCACGCCCATCTCCCGGCGGTCGAGGAAACTCGGGGTGCCGGCCTGGGCCACGTGGTCCAGGGTCAACACACTCGAGCCCGGCACCGCACCACCCAGTACCATTCGGTCGTAATGGGTATAGACGAGGTTGACCTCGCCTTCGACAAACAGGTTCTCAGCCAGGAAGTTCTCGCGCAAAGCGTCCGTATCCATTCCTTTCGCGTGCTCCGCGTGAATGGCAAATCGTGTATCGACGTTCAACATTTCGGGACCTCTCAAAGGAAATCGTCTCGGCGGGGGGTAAAGGTATCGATCAGGGTGCCGGCCTCGAGACACCGGCAACCGTGTTCGGCATTGGACGGAACGATGAGGCTGTCGCCCGGGACCAATTTCGTTTCGACGCCGTCGACCGTAAACAAGAACTCTCCGGCCCTAACGTAGGTCGATTGAACATGGGGGTGGCGGTGCAAGGCCCCTTCGGCGCCTTTCTCGAAGGTGAACGCCACGACCATAAGCTCGGGCCGCTCACTCAGCACTTGTCGCGTAACGCCAGGATCGGCTGGTACGGCGGGATACGTTTCACTCATCGTTTGTCCTCAGAAGACTTCATCGGAATTCCGTCCGACGGACGATTGCGGAATAGACGAACCCCAACTACGGCCACCGTATTCAGGCGACCGCATCGAACACCGTTCAATATCGCTGAATAGACGTGGATTCAGGTCATCCAACTTCACTGCATATGTTATCATATGACAGGTAATCATACAATTCCGCATCAACCTCTCAAGCCTCATTCAATCGAAAGTCGGGACCAGAGACGCGTTTTGGGCGGCCGGTCCCCCGTTCCATCGATGGTGACGGAACGGAGGAGGCAGGCGCGTCGGTACAGGGAGGAAACCGACGGGCCTAAAGCGAATCTCGGTTTTTCGTCGGCAAGCCATGCTGACGCATCAGGTCCAAATAGTCTTCGCGCGGTGGCAGGAATACGTCTATTCCGCGGAAACCGGTCGTCGTCTTGCCACCGTGGATGACGTTCGACGGATGAATGCAGACGTCTCCGGCTTTCATCAAGAACCGCTCGTCACCGCAAATGTGTTCTTCCGTCCCCTCGAGGATGATCAGGATTTGTTCGGCCTCGTGGGAATGCAACGGAAAGGTTGCGCCCGGCGGGTTGGTGATGAAGCTGAACAGCCCCCGGTCACTGGCCACGAAGCGTGTCGACGAGACCTCGGTCAACGGAACCAGCGGAATGTCTTCGACGGTGTAGACGAACCTTGATCTCTCGACCGGTTTGAAATCGTCCAGATTAAAATCCGCTTCCTTGTAGGCGGGTGTCGTGGTCATGATGGTCTCCTTTCAAGTCAATCCAATATGAGCGAATCGGTTCATGCGGCTCCCTTTTCGTCCCCGCGAGTCGCGGGACCATCGTCGAGCGCCTTGAAAGCGGCGACGGTCGGTCTTCCGCGTACGAAGGTGCGACGCCCCATCTGGATGCCGTAGGCGAACGAATAGGCGACCATGATGGCGCCGCTGATCGGCATCACCGCGTACCAAAGGGGCCGCGGCAGGGACAGGATCGGCGACACGTCACCCGCCGCGATCGTCAGATCGTAGCTGAAAAAGGTGAACAGCAGGATGAATACGGCCGAAAGGGCCTCGACGACGACGCCGAGGATCCACCCGTATTTCAGCCTTTCAACGACCCGCAGGATGGCCTCGATGCGGAAATGGGCGTTCTCCCGCCACAAGGCGGCGGCGCCGATGAAGACGATCCAAGCCATCAGCAATTCGATAACCTCGTCCGACCAGCTCAACTTGGCGATCGGCCAGAAGCGGATCGTGACGACACCGCTCAGGACACCCATAAGCGCGATAAAACTCAGGATGCAGAACCAACGCATGCCGGATCCGACGATGTGATCGAGATGATGAAGGGGGCTTTTCATGGCGTTCGCTCCCTTCTTCTCAATCGGGCAACAGCAGGTTGGGCAGCCACAGCGAGATCTCCGGGACGAAGCTGATCAGCAACAGGACCATGAAGATGCCGAGCAGGTAGGGCGACAGTTCGACGCTGAGCCGGCCCACCGGCACGTCGCTGATGCTGGAAACAGCGTAGAGGCTCATGCCGACCGGCGGCGTCAGCAGCCCCAGCATGGAGCACAACGTCATGATGACGCCGAACTGGACGGGATCGATCCCGTACTGGGCGATCAGCGGCATGAACACGGGGATGGTGATGACCAGAACCGCGATACCCTCGAGAAAGCAGCCGAGAACGATGAGGACGGCGATGACGACGAGGAGCAGGGTGACGCGGGACGAGGTGAATTCGGTCAACCCGGTGATGACCTGTTCCGGGATGCTCTGATGGACCATCATCCAGCCGAAGAAGCCGGCCGCCGAAATGATGAACAGCACCTTGACGCTCTGTTCGATACTGGTCCACAGGATCGACGGCAGGTCGGCGAGGGTGATCTCCCGGTAGACGAAACCGCCGATGATCCGCGCGTAGATCGAGGCGACGACGGCGGCTTCGGTCGGCGTGAACAGGCCGCCCAGGATACCGCCGATGATGATGACCGGCATGAACAGTGCGAGCACGGCCTCCTTGAAGGTCAGCAGCAGGAACCGGATCGAGACCCGCTCACGCATCGGGAAATTGCGCCGTTTGGATACGAAATAGACGCCGACCATCATCGCCAGGCCCATCAGGGCACCGGGGACGAAGCCGGCGAAAAAGAGCTTGCCGATGGAAACGCCGGTGATGCTGCCGTAGATCACGAACGGGATGCTCGGCGGCACGACCGGACCGATGGTGGAAGACGCGGCCGTGATCGCGGCGCTGAAATCCTTGGGGTAACCGTTCTTGGTCATCGCCTCCATCTCGACCAGGCCCAGACCGGCGGCATCGGCGACCGCGGCCCCGGACATGCCTGAGAAGATCATCGAGGAGACGACGTTGACGTGCCCCAGCCCGCCGCGCAGGTGACCGACCAGGGCCAAGGCGAACACGCGGCGCGTGATGCCGCCGGTGTTCATGAGGTTGCCGGCGAGGATGAAGAACGGGATGGCGAGGAGCGTGAATCCGGTGGTCGCCGAGTACATGCACTGCGCCATGATCGGCAGGACGAATGATTTGCCCAAGAGCACGAAGGTGATGAGCGCCGTCAGACCCATGGCCACCGCGATCGGCACACCGATCAAGACAAGGCCAATCAACCCGACGAAAACAGCGATGGTCAGCACGATCCGGCCCCCGTTCCCCGATCCTCAACCTAGCAACCTGCGCTTACTTGCCGCGCTCGGCTTCGACCATCTTCAAGAAAGTGGCCATGTTTTCCTTACCGGCGTATTCACCGATCCGCTCGTAGGCCGGCTGCATCAGCGCACGAAACTTGGCGCGATCCGGGAAGGTCACCTTCATGCCCTTGCCTTTGAGTTTTTCGACTAGGCCCTCTTCCTCCTTGACCATGTTGTCGCGGAACCATTGGCCGGCCTTTTTGCTTTCTTCACGGACGACCGCTTTCTGCGCGTCGGTCAGCTTGTCCCATGCCCGTTTGCTCATCACGTGGACCATGGAATTGTAGACGTGGCGCGTGATCGCGAGATGGGGCTGAACCTCGTAGAGCTTGTAGTGGTAGATGACGGAAAGCGGATTTTCCTGACCGTCGACGACCCCCTGTTTCAGGGACAACGGCAGCTCCTTGAAGGAGATCTTGGTGACCACCGCGCCGGCTGCTTCCATCGCCGCCTGCAACTGCAGTTCGGGCGGTGTGCGCATTTTCAGGCCGGACATATCGGCCGGGCTATTGACCGGGCGCTTGCCGTTGGTCACGTTGCGGAAACCCCACTCCCAGTTGGACAGGAAGACGAGCCCCTGCTTCTCCAGGCGCGGGCCGACCCAGTCGAGGAACGGACCGTCAAGAACGCGCCATGCGTGTTGATAGTCGTCATAGGCGAAGGGCGTCATCACGGCCGCGAAGGCCTTATCGTATTTGTCGAGCGCGCCCTGGGTCGGCAGACTCATATCGAGCGTGCCCTGGATATTCTGCTCGAGCATTTCCGGCGGGCTGCCCAGTTTTTGCGCCGGGTAGACCTTTACCGTGACCGCGCCGTTGGTGCGGGCCTTCACGGCGTCGGCAAACATTACCGTTGCCTTGTGGCCGGGGTGCGTTTCAGGCGCGTAGTGGCCGAGCTTCAACTCGAGCGCCTGGACGCTGGCGGCCGACATGGCCGCTAAAACGACCGCGCCCGACAGAACGGCGGTTGCGGTCCGTATGCGTTTCCAGTTCCAGAACATTTTCACTCCCCTAAAGAATGATAGGTTGCGGGTTGGCTTAAGAAAGAGTATATTATCACATATTATGTTGTCATATAATCTGGCCTCCAGCAACATCGTTTTTGCCGCTGCTGCCTGACATCATATAACCTGAGACGGCGGACGGGATGGCGGGTGTTAAGCAGGCCTAGCTTGTGCTAGCGTCCGGTCCGGCTCGACGAGCGCTTTTCGAATCGAAGGGATTGGCCAGGAATACGATGACGACGAAACTGCAGCGCAGGCAAAGCCTTTCGACGCAATTGGTCTCTGAACTCAGGGAACTGATTGCCAAAAAGACTTTTGCGCCGGGCGACAAACTGCCGTCGGAGAACGAGCTCATCGAACGCTACGCCGTCAGCCGCACCGTCGTCCGCGAAGCCATTTCCGGGCTCAAGGCGGACGGCATCGTGGAAACGCGCCAGGGTGTCGGCGCCTTCGTCACCGGCCATTCCGGCAACCGTCTCAAACCCTTCGATCCGAAGGACCTGGAAGACGTCCTTCACATTCTCGCTCTGCGCCTCGCCCTGGAACCGGAAGTGGCGGCCCTGGCGGCGACCAACCGGACCGACGACGACCTCGCCGACCTCAGAGAGAAATTCGAGGACCTATCGGCCAACGCGCTCGACGCCGACGCATTCGTTCAGCCGGATTTCAAGTTCCACCTGGCGATCGCCCACGCCTCGCACAACCCCTATTTCATCCAGCTGGAAGAGCATTTGGGCGCACAGATCATCCCGCACTCCAAACTCCACGTCCTGGCGCCGGACATCCCCCATGACCTGACCATCCTCAAGCGGGTCCATTCCGAACACGAGATTATCTATGGGGCGATCGTCGACGGCGACAGCAAGCGCGCCCGCGCCGCCATGAAGTCGCATCTCACGCGCAGCAAGAAGCTCTACACCGAATATCACGAAAGCCGGCAGTCGAACGGGTAGAGAATCGAACCGGGCCCGCAGCCCTTCTCACCCCTCGATCACTTCCTTCACCTTGCCGGCCAAATCCTTCAACGTGAACGGCTTGCCGAGGAAGTGGATGGTGTCGTCGCGTTCGATCTGGTCGCGGAAGACGTCCTCCGCGTAACCCGACATGAGTATCACTTTGACGTCCGGCACCTCGTGGCGGACCAGGTTGACCAGGGTGTGGCCGTCCATGCCCGGCATGACGACGTCCGACACGATGAGGTCTATACGCCCTTCGGACTCGTTGATGACATCGAGTGCGCCTTCCCCGTCCTCCGCCTCGAGGACCGTGTAGCCCTTGTTGCGCAAGGCCCGCGCGCCGAACATGCGGACCGCGTCCTCGTCCTCGACCAAAAGGACGGTGCCGTTGCCCGTCAGGTCGGCATCGACGGCCGCCTTATGGACGGCCGCCGCTTCCGTCTCGGCGGACCGTTCGGCGGCACGGCCGGCTTCATCGACGCGTTCCGGCAGGTAGATGGAGAACGTGGTCCCTTCCCCCGGCGCACTATCGACGAAAACGAAGCCGTCCGACTGATGGACGATGCCGTAGACGGTCGACAGCCCGAGGCCGGTGCCGGACCCCACCTCCTTGGTCGAGAAGAACGGCTCGAAGATGCGCTCCAGGTTCTCTTTGGGGATGCCGACCCCGGTATCAATGACCTCGACCAGAGCATAGGTGCCGGCCGGCATCAGGTCGTGGCCGCGCTGTACGGAGGCGTCGACGGAGGCCCTCGACGTGCGGATGGTAACCGCCCCGCCGCCGGGCATAGCGTCGCGGGCATTGACCGTCAGGTTGATGATCACCTGGTCGAACTGGCCGCGGTCGGCGGTGATCAACGGCACGTCGTCGGCCTGCTCGATGGTCAGTTCGACGGTCTCGCCGATCAGGCGGCGGAGCAAGTTGGCGAGGTCGTTCATCGCCTCGACGACATCGAACTCCACCGGCTGCAGGGTCTGCTTGCGCGAAAAGGCGAGCAACTGGCGGACCAGATTGGTGGCCCGGTTGGCGTTCTGGCGGATCTGCTGGATGTCGTTGAAGGACGGGTCGTCGGGTCCGTGCCGCGCCAGCAGGAGATCACAGAAACCGATCATGGCGGTCAGCAGATTGTTGAAGTCGTGGGCGACGCCACCGGCCAGCTGGCCGACTGCTTCCATCTTCTGGGACTGCGAAAATTGTACCTCCAGGTTCTTCTGCTCGGTGGCGTCGATCAGATGAATGACCAACCCCGTCGCCTCGCCCTCGGGACCGGCGATGCGGCTGGCGTATAACGCGCAGACCATCTCACGGCCGCCGGGCCCGGGCAGGCGAATTTCCATCTGCGTGCCGCGCGCGATGCCCATGACGATCTTCGACAGCGCCGAAGACAGGTCGCCCCGGTCCTCGCGGGCCAGGCATTCGGCGAAGGGACGGCCGACGATCATCTCCTTGGCCGCACCGGTCAACGCCAGAAGGGCTTGGTTGCAATCGGTGACGCCGCCGTCGAGGTCGAGCAGGACGATACCGACCGGCGCATCGGCGAAGAGCCAGTGCAGGGGCTCCGCCGATCGGGGCAGGGCCGTCGATGCCGGAGGCGCCGCCGCCTGCACAGCTTCCGCCTCGCCGTGGTCCTCGGCCATCTTGGCCGGCAGTTCGGACCACACGATGTCGCGTAGAACCACGGAACGGGTATAGGCGATGTCGCCGTCGGTATCGTCGCGCTGGGACTGCTCGAGGGCGACGGCAAAGGTTCGTCCCTCGGCATCCTTGAGGACGAGGTCCTCGCCGTCGCCGACATCGGCGACGAAATCGGCAAAAGGACGGCCGACCAGACGGTCAGGCGCAATGCCGAGCCAACGGGCCAGCGCCTGGTTGGCGTATTGGATGACCCCCTCCCCGTCGGCTGAGAAGAAGCCGACCGGCAGCAAGTCGAGCATGTCGGAAAGCCGCGCTTCTTCGTCGTGGCGGACGCTTTCAAGTTCCCGTTGAACGGTGACGTCTTCGACCCGCCAAAGGGTACCGGAAAACGCACGTTTACCGGTAGCCAGAGGAACCGCGGTCAGGCGACGCCATTCGGTACTGCCGTCGGGACGGCCGACGGAAAACTCGACGTGGCCGCCGGCGCCGTTCCGCGTGCCGGCGACGAGGCGTTCGAAAGCGTCCCTGTCGACATCGCCCAATTCCTCCGAAACGGCCGTGAGCGAGACGACGCGACGGTCGGCGCGGCCGCCCGCCGCAAAGGAAAGGAGGCGGTGAAAGGACGGGTTCGAGTAATCGAAAACACCCTCGCTGTCGGTCACGGCAATGCCATCGGCACTGCCGTCGATGCCATTGAGCAGGGCGCTCGGCGTTTTCGAGCCGCCTCCCTGGCGTCCGGCCAGCCAAGCGGCGAGCAACAAACTGGTGACCGAAAGCACGGCGAAACCGGCGGCGATCATCCCGGCCATCGGGTGTTCCCATCGGACCGTGAAGATCGAACCGGCGAAGACGATGGCAATGATCATCCAGAACCCGGCCCGCGCCGGAAGGATCGGTTTTTCGAAATCGCTCGCTTCACTCATCGGTCGCCAAATCCCGCCAATCGTCCTGTTATCCGCCAGGAAACGTCGAGGCAACGCGCCTATTGGGGTAAATCGCCCCTCAAACGCATAACATATCCGATAACTTCGGCAACCGCTTTGAAATGCTCGGGCGGAATCTCTTCGTCGATCTCGACCAGGGCGTAAAGGGCGCGGGCCAAGGGCGGGTTCTCGACCAGCGGCACGTCATTGGCTTCGGCGATTTCCCGGATGCGGAAGGCCAGATGATCGACGCCCTTGGCGACCACCTTCGGTGCCGGCATCTCTTCCATCTTGTAGGCAAGGGCGACCGAATAGTGGGTCGGGTTGGTGACGACGACATCGGCTTCGGAAACCGCCGCCATCATGCGCTGGCGCGCCCGTTCGCCCCGGATCTTGCGGATCCGCGCCTTGATCTGCGGATCGCCCTCGGATTGCTTCTGTTCATCGCGGACCTCCTGGCGGGTCATCCGCATGTCCTTGGTGAATTTGTACTTTTGGAAGACGAAGTCGATGGCGGCGATGATGGTCATGACGCCGACCGTGCCGGCGGCAATCAGGATGGCCAATTCGTGGATGCGGTCGAGGGAGTGGATGAAGTCGATGCGGGGAATGATCGCGAGGTCACCGAGTACCGGGATCACCATTGCCAGCGAAATCGTCGACACCGCCAAAAGCTTGAGGATTCCCTTTATGAACTCCATGGTCGAGCGGATGGAGAACATGCGCCCAAGGCCCTTGATCACCGATATCTTGGTCGGATCGGGCTTGACCTTCTCGCCGCTCAGGATCAACCCGAACTGGCCGACGTTGGCGGCGATCGCCAGGACGAACAACAGCAGAAAGATCGGCGCCATGATCCAGCCGACATCGGTCGCCATGTCGGCGAACACCCGGTGAAGGTTGGTGAAATCCATGTCGATCGCATGCGGCTGCTCCATGAAGGGAAACAGCAGTTTGCGCAGACTGTTGGCCATGAACGGCGCCAGGAAGATCAAGGCGCCGGTGCCGCCCAGCAATACGACCCAGTTCTTTACTTCCTGGGATTGAGCGACCTGTCCTTTGCGCCGGGCATCCGAGAGTTTTTTTGCAGAAGGGTCTTCTGTTTTTGAGGCATCATCTTCTTCGGCCATGAGACGTTCCTATCGCCGCTATCCTGTTAGGGAAGGAAGCTCATGTAGGTGTCCCGGAAGTAGCCGAGAAACACCATCAGTATTCCCGATACCGTCACCGTCATCACCCAAATCTGCATCGACAACTGCAACGGCAACCCGAAGAAAAAGACGGGCAGCGCCGGCATCAGGCGCCCGAGGAGGCCGAGGCCGATGTAGAAGCTGATGCCGAGGATGACGAAAGGCGACGCCAATTGCAGCCCCATGGCGAAACTCCGCATGACCAGCTGTCCGGCGTGGTCCGAAAAGTCGCCGACCGGCAGCGGTGCTCCGGGAACGAAAACCGTGTAACTCATTGCGATGGATTGCAACATCAGGTGATGCATGTCGGTGACGAAGATCAGGACCATGCCCATGGTCAGCAGAAAACCGGAAACCGTCGAGCTCTGCTGCTCGGCGACGGGGTCCTGGATCAGCGCATTGGCCATGGAGGACGCATAGGCGATGATCGTTCCCGCGGTTTGCAGCGTCCCGATCAAGGTACGCCCGATCATGCCGAGGAACCCGCCGACAATGACCTCCCCGATGATGAGCAGCGCCAAAGCAATGGTGCTCGACGGCATAACCGGGAGGCTGGCCGCGAGAGGCGGCGTCATCACGAAGCTGATCGCCAACGCCAGTCCCAGACGCAAACGCTGCGGCACATAGGCGGCGCTGAACCCCGGCACCAAAGACAATGCCGTACCGACCCGTGCGAAGACCATAAAGAACGCGAACAGGTTGAGATTGATGAGTTCGCCCAGCATATCCTAACCGAGCGCAATCATCCGATCGAACAGCGAGTTCGCAAACTCGATGATCGAGGCGATCATGAACGGCAGGAAGACGATCACGGCAAAGAAGATCACCAGGATCTTGGGAACGAAGGTCAGAGTCATTTCCTGAATCGTGGTCAGGGCCTGGAACAACGCAACGGCCAGACCGACCAGGAGGCCCGACATCATGATAGGGCCGGCCATCTTGAGGACGGTCCACATGGCCTCGCGGCCGACTTCGATGACTGCGGTTTCGTTCATGGGGGCTTCCGGGGACTCTCAAATGGCTTTTCGTGCGAATCACCGGATTATACCCCAACCCTACATGGGCATACGGAGAATTTGCTTGTAGGACTCGATGACCTTGTCGCGGATGGAAACCACCGTTTGCAGGGTGACCTCCGCCTCGGCGACGGCGGTCACCACCTGATTGATATCAGCGCGGTCGTTGATGCCGGCGATCGAAAGCTGCTCGCTTCTCTCGCCGATGCGCACGGCTTCCTTGACGGCACTCCGGACCAGGCCTGCGAAGTCGTCCTGTTGCAACGGGTCGGCCGGTTTCGTGTCGCCCATGGGCTTGCCGCGGGCCGCGTCGTTGTAGGCGCCGATGGCTTGTACGTAGTTCTGAACCGCTGTCGGCATCTCTATCTCCTGTTTCCCGTTCCAGGTCCGCTGTCGGGACCCAGGGCTTTCGCCCGATTTTGATATAAGGGCTTTCGCCCGTTTTGTTTGCTCGGGCTAAGGCCCGGAAGCGCGTCAGCGCAGAAGTTCGATGGTGTTGGTAAGCATGGATTTGGAGGTCTTGATGACTTCCAGGTTGGCGTCGTAGGACCGCTGCGCCTCGCGCATGTCGGCCATTTCCACCAGCGCGTTGACGTTCGGCGTCAGGACGTAGCCGTCGTCGTCCGCCGCCGGATGGTTGGGGTCGAAGCGTTTGCCGAAATCGGAGCGGTCCGGTCGGATCTTGTCGACCCGCACGGTTTCGAGGCCGAGCGCGTCGTCGAGCTCGTTCTTGAAGGTGATGATCTTGCGCTGATAGGGCGTGCCGTTGGGATCCTGCGGCAAGGAATTGGCGTTGGCGATGTTCTCCGAGATGACGCGCAGGCGCGCGCCCTGGGTCTGCATGCCGGAGGCCGAAAGTCGCATCGTCTTGATGATATCGTCCATGTCCTAGCTTCCCTATTCGATCCCGATTCCTAACGCGGCCGGCCGATGGCCATGCGGATCATCGCCAGGTGCTTCTTGTAGAGATTGGTCGTCAGCTTGTGGTTGATCTGCGATTCGTTCAGTTTCGAGAGCTGTTCCTCGAGGACGACCGAGTTGCCGTCCGGCGCCGTCTCGAACGGATGGCGCTCCGTTTGCTCCGAGAAATCACGAATCCGCTTGCGTTGGCCAGGCATGTGCCCGGCCTCGCTGGAGACCATGTTGAGCTGCATGTTCTCGCGGCGGATCAGTTCCTGGAACTCGTAGGGCTTGAGGTCTTTGGCCCGGTATTTCGGCGTATCCGAGTTGGCGATGTTCTGGGCCAGGACCTCCTGGCGTTGCGACAGCCAGTTGAGCCGTTTCTTGACGGCGGCAAACAGCGTGACGTCATTGAGATCCATGCCTGCGGCGCCTCTCACCCCTGTTGAGCCGTGGCCGGACACCCGAGATGAGCCCGATTGCCCGGCGATTTCCTCTAGGCATTATCTGCCGGGTTCGTTAACGGCGGGTTAAGGAGAGGTTGGATTTTAACGAGAACGGTGCGGGAAATGCGGCGGTGGGCCTAGGTCCTCATCGTTTCGAGCAGGGTATTGCCGGCGGCTGTTATATGTTTCGCCAACGCCCCAACTGCCGCCTCAATGTCACCTTTGCGGCAGAACCCGACCAGCCGCTCATGACCACCGAGCCATCGTGGCGTCTCCTCGGGCAGGGTGCGATAGGCGGCGACATGCGTCCGGCATCGATTACGGAGATTTCGGATCAATTCGATCTGATGATTCCGGCCTGCCGGCGCGTAGAGCGTTTCGTGAAAAAACCAGTCTCCTTCCGCCCAGGCGTCGGTCAACGCATCGAGGTTCGACTTGGCCAGGGCGTGTTCGATCCGTTGTAGATCATCATCCGTCATCCGGTCCATGGCGTGTCGCAGGCAGTCGCACTCGAGGAGTGCCCGCAGATCGTAAATCTCCCGCACGTCGTCGAGGGTCAGCTGGACGACCCGGGCACCACGGTTTGGCGAAATGGTCACCAAGCCTAAGGCAGCGAGCCGCCGCAATGCATCGCGAACCGGAATCCGGCTCACGGCGAACCGGTTCGCCAGGTCGACCTGAACCAGTTCTGTCCCCGGTCGGATTTCGCCGACCAGGATCTCCTGCTCAAGTGTGGCGGTGATGATTTCTTCAGTCATCTCGCGAAAGTCCGGTTTGCCTTTTTCGGATTGCACATTCTTTGCGATTGTATACATGTATACAATTAGCACAAGTTGGGGGTAGCGGCATGACCAAAGAACACGAATACACGGCCGAGATCATTTGGACCGGCGATCGCGGTGCCGGCACCGAGGCCTATGACGCCTACGACCGCACCTGGTCCATCGAGACTGCGGGTAAACCCGTGATCCATTGCTCGAACGATCCGCTTTTGGGCGGTGACCCGATGCTCCCCAACCCGGAGGACCTGCTGCTGTCCGCGCTGGCCGCCTGTCACATGCTCTGGTATCTGCACCTGGCGAGCCGTGCCGGCATCGTCGTCAGGGCCTACTCGGATGCGCCCGTCGGTGTCGGTGAGACGGCGCCGAACGGCGCCGGGCGGTTTCTCCGTGCCACCCTGCGCCCGCGGATCGAGGTTGCCGCCGGGACCGATCTGGAGCGCGCCGACGCCATTCACCACGACATCCACCAATACTGCTTCATCGCACGATCGGTGAATTTCCCCGTCTCCTACGAGGCGACCTACGCGGAATGGCGAGACAACAGCGGTGCTTCTTGATCAGCGAGACACCTCGTCGCCCACCAGCCAGTAGCGGCGGGCGACGGCGTTGGTGATGACCACATAACAAATGATCGCCGCGGGCGCCGAGGCGGTTTTAAAGGCGACCCATGTATCCGTTTCCAGGGTCCGCCAGACGACCTCGTTGAGGGCGGCCATGAATAGCGCCGCACCGATCCAAAATGCGGTCAGCACCCGCCAACCGTCGGCGGACAGGGCCAATTGATTGCCCAGGGCACGGACGAGAAAACTTGGCCGAAACATAAGCCCAATGGCGAGGGCCGTCGCAAAAAGGCCGTTGCCGACGGTCGGCTTGATCTTGATGAAGACCTCGTCCCGAAAGAACAGATTGGCGCCGCCGAGGGTCAGAACGATGACCAGGGTGACAATCGCGATCGTCGGCACCCGCCTGTCCACGACCAGCCCGATAACGACGACAACGGATGTGGCAATCATCACGGCAGCCGTGGCCGCCATCAATCCCTAGCCGAAGTTGACGGTGAAAAAAACGAGGGTCGGCGAGAGCTCGAGAACCACGTGGCGATTGACGTAGCGTTCGATCATCGGCGATCTCACTGGGCGCCGGTAGATTTCCATTGACGCATCGCTGTCTTCCTCCATCGAACAGGGACAGGCCCTTCAATCATAAACGGCCTCAATTGGCAAATGGGTTGGTGCGAACCCCCGTCGACAGACTTTGCGATGACCGCCCTGTGGCCGGGGCGTTATGGATTTGTTAATCTGACCGGAACAGACTCTCCGCCCTTCGCTTCGTCCCGGATGGAATTGCGGCTGTGGCCCCATCGAATCCCGATCAAGGAACCGGCGCTCCCGAAAACGGCAATATCAAGCCGATCCCGAAGACGCGCGATGCCATCGCGGTGGCGATTAAACAGGACGACGGACCCGAATCGGTGCCCAAAGTCGTCGCCGGCGGCAAGGGTAAGGTCGCCGAACAGATCCTGGAAATCGCCTTTTCGCAGGGCATCAAAGTCCGCGAAGACGCGGATTTGGCTGAACTTCTGGCCTCGATCGATATCGACAGCGACATTCCCGTTGACGCCTTCGCCACGGTCGCGGAGATTCTCAACTACCTCTATCGGGTGAACAACGAGATGCGCGCCGAAGGCGGGTCTGAGAACGAAACGGAAGAGGCACCGAGCGCCGCGGAATTGGTTCGCATGTGGGCTCAAAAGGAAGGCGATGAGTAATACCATCAACCAGCTGGCGGACATCGCCTCGATGATCGAGGAAGCCCGTGACGCCGTCGCCGACGGCGAGCTGGTCGACCTGACGGAAATCCAGGGGCTGGTCCAGGACGCCTGCCTGGCCATTCAGGCCAACCCGCCGATGGATGCCGACACCGTCCACGAGGTGATCCGCCGCATCATCGAAGATCTCAATCGATTGGCCGAGGAACTGAAGGCGCAGCAAGAGAAACTCGGATCCGCCGTCGTTCGCCGAGCGGCGCGTTCGGCCTACAAGACCGGCGGCGAGGACAACTGATGGACCCGGGCGGGTATCTCCGCTTCCTCTTGGCCCTCGTATTCGTTTTGGCGCTGATCGGAGTCCTGGCGGTCTTGGCGCGGCGTATCGGCTTCGGTTATCCGGCGACGGCCGTGCGCCGCAACCGAAACAAACGGCTTTCCGTCGTCGAGGTCGCGCCGGTCGACGGACGCCGTCGCCTGGTTCTTATAAGGCGCGATGGGGTCGAACACCTTCTGCTTCTCGGCCCCAATTCGGAAACCGTTGTGGAGACCAACATCGAACCGCCTCCGGGATCCTTGGAGAACCTGTCGGCGGCGACGGATGGCGATGGACGGTCCGGCAAAACGGAGGGTACCCGTGGGCACTGAGCAGCGGGCCTACTTTCCGGTCGGTCTCTTTAGGAAATGCCGGGTTCGCGGCCGATTGGGAGGCGCGTCCCTTTGGTTGAAGCTCACCGCTTCCGCTGCGCTTGGCGTCGCCGTCTCGGCGTTTTTCATACCCGAAGCCCTCGCCCAATCGATCGCACTGGACCTAGGCGATGGCGGCGAAGCCACCGGGCGGCTCGTTCAGATGGTGGCCCTGATCACGGTCCTCAGCCTGGCTCCCTCGATCCTGATCATGATGACGTCCTTCATCCGCATCATGGTCGTCCTCTCGTTTCTGCGCTCGGCGATGGGAACCCAGCAAACGCCGCCGACCCAGGTGCTGATCAGCCTCGCCCTGTTCCTCACCCTATTCGTCATGATGCCGACCTTCGAGGCCGCATACGACCAGGGCATCAAACCGATGATCGAAGACCGGATCGACGAGTTCGAGGGTTTCGAGCGGGCGCTGAAACCGTTCCAGACCTTCATGATGAGCCACGTCCGCGAACGTGACCTCAACCTGTTCGCCGACATCTCGGGACTGCCCGATGAACAACTGGCCGGCGACCAGATGCCGATGCGGGTCCTGATCCCGGCCTTCATGATCTCCGAATTGCGCCGCGCCTTCGAAATCGGCTTTCTCATTTTCGTGCCGTTCCTGATCATCGACATGGTCGTCGCTTCGGTGCTGATGGCCATGGGCATGATGATGCTTCCGCCGATTATCATCGCCCTGCCGTTCAAGGTCATTTTCTTCGTCCTGGTCGACGGTTGGTACATGATCGTCGGCTCCCTGGTCCGCAGTTTCGGCGGCTGACGCGGCCTTAGCCATGTCGATACGTTCAACGGTCAAGTCGCTCCTGCTTCCAAAGAGCGTTGCCCCGAGGCGGATTCCTTTCGGGCTCGCTTCCGGCGTCGTCATGGAGATCGATTTTTCCTTTCAGGCGCGGCTCTATTTCGGCCTCTACGAAACCGAAATCGCCGATCGGGTCCGTGCCCTCACGCGCCCCGGAATGCGGTGTTTCGATATCGGCAGCGGTGTCGGTTATTACAGTCTGGCGCTGGCTCGACGCTGCGGCGCTGAGGTCGTCGCCGTCGACGCCAGTCCATCCGTGGCCAAGGGCCTGCGCCGTAACGTCGCCAGCAATGACCTACCGGTAACCGTCGTCGAAGGGCGCGTCGGCGAAGACGAGACAGACGGCGCACTCACCATCGACGGCCTGGCCGAAGCCTATTCCCCGCCCGACTTTATAAAAATGGACATCGAAGGTGCGGAAACGGCAGCGCTTCGTGGCGGCACCGCTGTCCTCGCCGGACAGGCGCCGTCCCTGGTGATCGAAGTCCATGGCCGCGAAATCGAAGCCGAGTGCCGGACCCTCTTGGAATCTGACGGGTACACGCCGGCTGCCGTCGCGCCGCGCTCATGGTTGGCCGAAGAACGGCCCGCCGAATACAACGGCTGGCTGATCTGCCCCAGTCCGAGGCCGGCCCAAAAGGCCTAGCGGCAATCCCCGACTCCGGGATCGACCAGCATGAATTCGGCGCGCACCTGGCGGCCGCCGGTGCGGTCGAGCGAGACCGTGATCGTGTTGACGGGCGGCGCTGGCGACCGTGACAAGCCGGCATCAAGCATCCGATTGGCCTGGCTGACCATACCCTTCGCGTCCATCACACCCATGGGTTTCGGGAACCAAATCAAAAGGCACTGCCCCGGTTGGCTTCCGGCCGGCGGCGCCACGGTCGGGAACTTGGTCGACACGATCCGCGTTTCCGGGAAATGGGGACGCAGGTTGCCGGCGAGGTCGTGCGGGAAGTAATAGGCGAATGGTGCCGCCGGTGAACCCCGCGGCACGCACCTGCCCGGCAATGTCGTCGAAGGGAACCAGTAATTGGCAGCGCTTGCAGCGCAGCGGTTCGCTGACGTACTTCGCCGCCATGCCGCCAACCACGAGGACGGCGATGACACTGAGGCAGGCTGCGAAGATCCGTCTCGTCTTAACGTCCGCGGACGCGGGTCCGAGCCATTGAAAGAACAGGATCGGCGCGAAGACGAGGACGAACATATAGTGGGTCCGCACCTTGGTGACGCCGAACAGGGGAATGGCAACGATCAGTGCCAGGACCAGGACCAGGAAATAAGCCGCGAGAAAACGCTGGTGGCGGCCGGCTGCTCCCTTGTCGCGAAACCGGGTTACGATGGCGCGCCGGTAGACGACGAGCGCGATCAGCCACAACGGCGATAGGAAGCCGATAGCAGCCCCCAGGGCGCCGCCGATGCCGCGGAGCGCGCCCTCAACGACACCTCGGCCCGCCTCCGTCTCGAAGCGGGCCTCTGCCGTTGCCGCCAACATCTCACGATGGTCCAGCAGCCATAGGAAATGGGGATAGAAAATCGCACCGCCGATGGCGATGCTGAGCAGAATTCGGGCGTCGAAAAGGCGCCGTCGCATGGACCGGTCGAAAAGCGCGGCGACAACAAGGGCCCCGAGAAACAGAAAAAAGATGTACTTGGCCAAACCGCCGAGTCCAACGATCACGCCGAACAGAAGATAGTCGGCGACACCGCCCCGCTCGTCCAAACGCAATAACGCCCACATCGTCGCGCCATAAAACAATGTGGCCAAAACGGTATGGCTGTAGCCGAGCACAGCGTCCCAGGCGACGTAGTAGCAGGCAAAAGGTGCAAGCGCCGCCAGGACGGCGGCACTCTCGTCCTCCAACAACCGCCGGGCTGCCAGATACAAGAAAGAGAAAGCCAAACCGAACAGGGCGAACTTGACGAGGACCACGGAGGCGATGGTCACGCCGAAGGCCTGCTGGGCAGCGATGACCAGCCAGGTGTAGAGCGGCGGGTTGGCGGCATCGTAGCCGAGCCGTAGAACCTGGGAGAAATAGAGCTGTTCGGCATCGTCCGTGGTCGCGCCGGGATAACCGAAGGCCCGCAGGCCGGCGAGCAGGACGATCACTAAGGCAACAAAGACACCGAAACCGCGTCCGTCCGCCAGGAACGCCGCGTTGCGATCGATCAGGCGGGAAAAGGGGCTGCCAGGGATCTCACTCATGGTCTTTCCGTAACCGGCGATGGCTGCCACTTTTTATCCCGGTCCGCCGGAAAAGGGAACGGTCGCCGCTACGGGCCGAGACGAAGTCCGTCAAGGGCAAACTGTCATGGTCGTTAAAGTACTGGCGACAATTCGTTCATTTTCTTCAAACGTGTATTGGATAGGGTGTGAGCCTGGACGTTCGAATGTCAGACGCCATCCGATGGGGAAGGACCGCCATGGCCGATATCGACGACGCCTCCGCACGTATCCTTGCCCGCCTGCGCCAGGAATTCATCGAGACGGCCCGCGATCAGATCGAAGACATCGAGGTCGCGCTCGACCGTGTCGAGAACGGCGACGGCGACGCTGATGAAGACCTGCTCGGCATCCAGCGCGAGATCCATAACATCAAAGGCCAGGGTCCGACCTTCGGGTTTCCGCTGACGGGCCGCGTCGCCCATATGCTAGAGGATTACCTGATCAATGCCGACGGCCTCAAAGCGGCAAACCTGTCGGATATCCGCGTCTACCTGGGCTTGATGGTCAATCTCATCTCGACGGACGAAGCCCTCGGTGATGACGACCCGCAAGACCTGCTCAACTCCCTGCCGACCGGTCAGGTGGTCACCTACAGCCACCAGAAACCCTATAACGTCAGCGTCCTGTTGGTCATGCCTTCCGGTTTGCAGCGCAAGATGGTGGCCTACGAACTGCTGTCCTGCGGCTTTCGCGTAATGCGCGCCTACGACGGTGTCGAGGCCATATCGGTCGCCGTCGACATCCAGCCCGAAATCCTTTTTATTAACTACGAGATGACGCCTTTCACCGGTTACGAGCTGTGCAAAGTGCTCGCCACGATCAACGCTCTCAAGAACATTCATATCGTCCTCCTAACCAGCCACGACCAGGAAGCCCCGCATTTGCAGGACCTGCCAGACAACGTGTCGGTGGTTCAGAAACACACCGACTTCACCGAGGCGATCGGTGAGTTGATGATCGACTGGGGGGTCTTCGGCACCGTCTCTTCAAGCCCAGGAAAACCGACCGGCTAGGCCCGTTTTCGCCGCAGGAAAAATGCGGTTGCTAGGGACCGACCGTTCCCTTTCGCGCGCCAACATGGGAAGATCGGTCCATGGAAAGCGTGCGTGCAAGCCTGATGATCCGTGACCGGGAAATCCGCATGGAATTCGACCCGGCCTCTCCGGTCCACCAAACCATTCTCGGCGAGCTCTCGTCCGGCGGCGCCTACGAACGGACATCGCAGTTCCTGATGATGCGGGTCCTGAACGCGGGCGACACCTTTCTCGATATCGGCGCCCACATCGGTTATTTCACCCTGCTTGGCGGCGCCCTGGTCGGCGAATCCGGATCGGTCGTCGCCGTCGAACCCATCGACGAGAATTTCCGCCAGCTCACACACCACATCGACTTGAACGGGCTCACCAACGTCCAGGCGGTGCAGGCGGTGGTCGGCGCCGATGACGGCGAGGCGCAGATCTTCTTCAACGCCGACAACGACGGCGGCCACGCCCTTTGGGACCCGGCGCAGCATCCTGCCAACGAATTGACCCGTAAAAACCCGCGCGCCGACCGGGTGCGCTCATTGACCCTCGCGGCCCTTCTCGACGCGCACGGCATCGGTCACGTGCGCCTGGCCAAGATCGACACCGAGGGCGCCGAGGCGATGATCCTCAGTGCCGGCCGCGAGGTGTTCCGCGCCGGCCGCGTCGACTTCGTCGTCATGGAAGTCAACATCGGCGGCTTGAAACTCCTGGGCTCGGACATCGACCGCCTTTTCGGGCTCGCCATAGACCTCGGCTACGCTGTCCACCTGCCCCATCCGGAAGGCGGCCGACCCGAGCCTTTGACCGACGAGAACCGACCCGACTCCCGCTATGTCTACAACGTCGTCCTGGCCCGCCCCGAGGCCCTGGACGCGGTCTGGGACTGACGGTCGCGCTGGCCCACGATGCGGCGGACGCAATCCACCCCATCGTCGATCTGCCATGACACTCGGGCGCCATAGGATTAGAATAGATGATCAACTGAGACGCGGAGGGGGGCGTCTCAAACTCATGAATTCCCAACAATAGATCGTACAAATGCGGAGGATTGCTATGTTTCGGCTTATCATTGCGCCGCTTTCGGCGGCCGTTCTCATGGTTTCCAGTATTGTCGGAATTGGCCCCGCGCTTGCCGCCAGCGGCAAGCTGGTCATCGTCACTTCCTATCCGCCGGACACCACCGAGACCGTCAAAAAGGCGTTCGAGAAAAAACATCCGTCGATCCAGGTTGAGATGCTGAAGAAGAAGACCACGGCCGGCATCAAGTACCTGCAGGAAACGGCGTCCAACAACACTTCCGACATGTTTTGGGCATCCGCCCCGGATGCCTTCGAGGTTCTCAAGGGCGACGGCCTGCTGGCCAAGTACGACGTCAAGCAGGGTGGCATCCCGGAGAAGGTCGGCGCCTTTCCGATCAACGACCCGGACGGCTACTACAAGGGCTTCGCCGCCTCGGGCTATGGCATCATGTGGAACACGCGTTACCTGAAGGCCAAGAAACTGCCGGCGGCGCGTGAATGGGCCGACCTCAAGAATCCGGTCTATCACGGCCACGTCGGCATGAGCGCTCCGTCGCGGTCAGGAACCACTCACCTGACAGTGGAAACCGTGCTTCAAGGCATGGGCTGGGATGCCGGTTGGGCCGAATGGAAGGCCATCGCCGGCAACTTCAAGACCGTCACCGAGCGCAGCTTCGGCGTGCCGGATGGCGTCAATTCAGGCCAATTCGGTCTCGGCATCGTCATCGATTTCTTCGGCCTGTCATCGCAGGCCTCCGGTTTCCCGGTCGAATTCGCCTATCCGACGGTGACCACCCTGGTGCCGGCCAACTTCGCCATCGTCAAGAACGCACCGAACCCTGACGCGGCAGCGACTTTCATCGAATACCTGCTGTCGCCGGAAGGCCAGGAGGTTCTTCTCAATCCCAAGATCCGCCGCCTGCCGGTGAACCCGGCGACCTATGCCAAGGCGCCCGAGGGTTTCCCCAACCCGTTCAAGGACTCGTCGATTGGCGCCGCGGTCAAGTTCGACCTGGGGCTGTCGAAAGGTCGCTACAACGTCGTCAACTCGCTCTTCGACGTCATGGTTACCTATCGCCTCGACGACCTCCGCGCCGCAGTCAAGGCGATCCAGGAAGCGGAAGCCAAGGGAAATCCGGCGGCCGCTCCGATGATCGCCGAAGCCAAGGCCCTGGTCGCGGCGGTGCCGATTACCGCTGAACAGGCCTCGGAGAAGGGCTTCAACGCCATTTTCAAGACCAAACGCAAGAAGGCGACGACCAAGGTCAAAGGCCGCCAGGCCGAGATCGAGAAGGAGTGGGATGCCATGGTCGTGGCCAACTACGCCAAGGCCAAGGCCCTTGCCGAAAAAGCCGCTGGCATGTAGTGCCTTTTCCGATACCGGCAGGCCATCGCGGCCTGCCGGTCTCTTCTTTACCCTTTGAGGTCGGGATGTATTGATGCCTTCGTTCGCGCGCGGATACTCGACTGCGACCTGGATCGCCATCGGGCTTGCGGCGTTCCTGTTCGCATTCCTGGTGCTGCCGATCATGAAGGTGATCTACGTCGCCTTTCAGGATCCGAACACCGGGGACTTGACCCTGGTCAACTTCGCCGATTTTTTCGGCGCCGCGCTGTTTCAACAGAGCTTCTTCAATTCCTTCTATGTCGCCGGCATGTCGGTTCTGCTGGCGACCGTCATCGCCATCCCGCTCGCCTATTATACGACGCGTTTCAACTTCGAAGGCGCCATCCTGATTCAGACGCTCGGCATCATCCCACTGATCATGCCGCCCTTTGTCGGCGCCGTTGCCATGGTCCTGCTGTTGGGCGAGAACGGGTCGGTGAACCTTCTCTTGGATGAATGGTTCGGCTTCACCATCCCGTTCATGTCCGGCCTCAACGGCGTTATCCTGGTCGAGAGCATCCACTACTTCCCGTTCATCCTGATCAACCTGTCGGCGGCGCTGAACAACATCGACCGGGCCATGGAGGAATCGGCGCAAAACCTCGGCGCCCACGGCACGCGGCTGTTCCGGCGCATCATCTTTCCGCTGGCCATGCCCGGCTATATCGCCGGTGCATCGTTGGTCTTCATCAAGGTCTTCGATGATATCGGCACGCCGCTGCTGCTGAACATCAACAACATGCTGGCGCCGCAGGCCTACCTACGCATTTCGTCGATCGGCATCTCAGACCCCATGGGCTATGTCATCTCGGTGATCCTCGTCGCCTTTTCCATCTTCTCGTTGTGGGTGTCGTTCTTGGCCATGCGCGGCAAGGACTACACAACCGTGCAGAAGGGCGGCGGCGGCCTCGCCAAGCGCGACATGCGGCCGTGGGAAAAGGTGATCTGCTACGGGATCATCATCCTCATACTGCTGTTCGTGCTGTCGCCGCACTTCGGCCTGATGTTGTTGTCGTTCGGTACCGTTTGGTCGTTCAGCGTCCTGCCCGACGCCTTTACCCTGGCGCACTACGTATCCGTTTTCGAGAATGCGACCAGCTACATCACCAACACCCTTCTTTACGCCGGCATCGCGGCCACCGCCGACGTCATGATCGGCACCGCCATCGCCTACATTGTCTGGCGCACCGGCATCTGGGGCCGCAAATGGCTCGACTACACGGCCATGGGGGCGCTGGCCATCCCCGGTGTCGTCCTCGGCATCGGCTATCTGCGTACCTTTCACGATTTCCAGGTGCCTCTCGTCGACAAGCCGCTGGCCACCTGGTGGGTGATCATCGTCATCGCACTGACCATTCGCCGCCTGCCCTACGCCCTTCGCGCCTGCGTCGCCGCCCTGCAGCAGGTCAGCGTCATGCTCGAGGAAGCCGCCGAGAACCTGGGCGCGACCAAGGCAACGACGGTGCGCCGCATCGTCGTGCCGTTGATGAGCGGCGGCATCATGGCCGGTTTCATCACCAGCTTCGCCACCGCCTCGGTCGAACTGTCGGCGACCATCATGCTGGTATCGAACGAATCCGATGCGCCGCTTGCTGCCGGCATCTATGAGTTCATGCAGTCTTCAGCGGGGCGGGGGCCGGGTGCGGCGCTCGGCATGATCGCGGTGCTCATCGTCGGGGTCGGAACCTACCTCTCCCACCGTCTCATCGAACGCGGCAAACAGGAACGCGAAGCCGTCGCTGTCGTCGCCGAGGAAGTCAAAGCCCATGCCTGATCAAAACGCCTCCAAACCGGCCCCCGTCGAAGTCCGCATCGACGATTTGACCATTGCCTTCGACCAGACCGAGGTGTTGAAGGGCATCGACCTGGTCATCGAACCCGGAGAGTTCTTCGCCTTCCTCGGCCCCTCGGGCTCAGGCAAATCGACACTGCTGCGTGCCATCGCCGGTTTCGGTCCGACGCCGGGTGGATCGATCCGCATCGACGGCGAGGACGTGACCAACTTGCCGCCCCACCGGCGCAACGTCGGCATGGTGTTCCAGAGCTACGCCCTGTGGCCGCACATGACGGTCCGTAAGAACGTCGCTTTCGGCCTCGAGGAACGCAACGTGGCGGCGGGGGAAATCCACACCCGCGTCGACGAGGCGCTGTCCACGGTCGGTCTCCTGGAATACGCCGAGCGTAGGCCGTCGCAGCTTTCCGGCGGCCAGCAGCAACGGGTGGCGCTCGCCCGCACCATCGTCGTCCGCCCACGGGTTTTGCTGCTCGATGAACCGCTGTCCAATCTCGACGCCAACCTGCGCATCCAGATGCGCCACGAAATCCGCGTGCTGCAGCGCCAGTTGGGTCTGACGACGATTTTCGTCACCCACGACCAGGAGGAGGCCAATACCATGGCCGACCGCATGGCGGTCCTCAACGAAGGCATCCTGCAGCAGGTCGGGGCGCCGATCGAGCTTTACGACAGGCCGGCCAATCTGTTCGTTGCCGACTTCCTGGGTACCGCCAACGTCATCCCCGGCACCGTCGACGGCGGCCAGTTCAAAGCCGAGGGAAATGTCACCATCCCGGTAAGTGGCGCCTCGCCTGACGGCCGCGCCCTGGTCTTTCGCCCACAAAACGTGGTCCTGCGCCCGGTGGGCGAGCCGGCGATCGACGACAACCAACGTTTCGAGGGACGGGTCGTCCACATGGAGTTCCTGGGAGGCATCGTCCGCTACGCCGTCGAGGTCGGTCCGCACCGTGTCCTCGTCGACGAATCCCATCAAATCGGCGCCGCGCCGGTCGGCGAGGGCGAAACCGTCGCGTTATATCTGAATCCGGCCCAAACGGTGGTCCTGGCGGCGTGATCCTAATCCCGGTTGGTTCGGCAGGAATGCAATGGATCACTGAGGCTTGGCTGAGGGAATGCCGGCCGGTTGCGCCGGTGCGGCGACGGCCGAATGGGCGCCTTTCTGGACCTGGATCAGCAGCAGGTCGGCCGTGGTCAGGTGTTCGAAGACGGTGCCGGCGCCCTTGTGATGGAGGCGGACGACGCCGTTCTTGACGTCCGGCGGCGCCGACCAGCGCAGGTCGTCGATCTCACGGATCTCGAGGACCATGCCCGGGCCGCTGATATCCTTGGCATGCCAGCGCAGGGTCTTGTTGAAGCGTTTCGGTTCGCCCAGGAGCGTCGCCCATACGTCAGGGGTTTCATGAGGTGGCCCGAAGCGTTCGGTGAAATGGGCGGAAACCTGGCCATAGGCCTGGGTCGGAAAGACGACGTGGTATTGGCTGGCGACGCCGCCGATGTAGCGCACGATCGCCTTGCGGGCGCGGAACACACCGCGCCCGCCCCGGAACACCGCCTGCATGGATTCCGGCCAATCGATCTCCTCGATGCAGAAACGGCTTTTCCAGGCCGCCTTCTCGACGCAGGCGGCCGCCGCCGCTTCGTCGTAGATCAGCCGCTTGCCGAGCCAGCCGGTGCTGCCGAGGACCATGTCCTGGGTGCCGACGGGCCGCACCGGCTGGGGCGGCACGCTTTCCGGCTGCGGCACGCCCGGCGTCACCGGCGCCTCGCCGGCGGTTCGCGCCGCGACTTCCGGGGCTGCGGGCCTGGGTGGCGGCAGGCCTTCGGGGACGTCTCTCTTGGCAGCGGGAGCCGTCGCACGTTCCGTCGCCGCAATCGGAGCACCTCTCCCGGCTCGATCATCGCCGTCATCGCCCGCTCCGCTTGCCCTCGCGATACCGGCGTTCTCGTCGGTTACCGTTGCCGGCGGCAGTTCCGGTTTTCCCATGATGCCTTCGGTAAAGAAATCGCCCACCTTGCCGAACATCTCGCCGAGATCGGCCAGCCCCTCGTTCTACGACTTCGTCGCTTCAGCCGCGATGTCCGATTCCGCAGCCTCGGCCGGTTTGGCCGGCGCCGGGTCGGCTGTGGAGTCGGCAGCCGCTTTCGGCACCTCGGCCTTTTCGACCACCGGCCCTTTCGCCGAAGCCGCCGCATCGGCCGTCGATGCCGGTGCCACCGGCTCGGCCGTTGCGAGTTCGGCCGCGACGGGTTCTTGCGGTGCAGCCTCGACCGCCGTTTTTAAGGTTTCCGTTTTCGTCGCGGCGACCTTTGAAGTCGGGCGGCCTGTCGGCACCGCCGGTTCCGGGTCGGGTTCCAGGTTGGTCTTCAGGAAGTCGGTGATCTTATCGAAGAAGGACCCCACCTCGGATTGACCAGGCTCCCCTGGCGTCGCGGCGGGCGACGTAACCGCAGCCGAGGACGGCGTGTCCTCGCGCATGGCGAGCGGCTGTGGCGGTCCGCGCTCCGGCTCACCGACCGGTGCCGGTTGATCGGTATCGGCCTTTGCCGCCTCATCCGCGACTGGCGGCGAAGCAACGGCTTCGGGCGGCTCCGGCGGTTTCGCTGCCTGTTCCTCCTCGGTGGCGATAGCGGGAACGGTGGTCGCCGGGGCGGCCGCTGCGGGAACCATCGGGGCGGCGGGTCGGGTTGGCGCCGGTTGCGGATCTTCCTTGGTCACCGGTGCCGTTTTCGG